>ENA-OQVM01000795-OQVM01000795.1-marine-metagenome-genome-assembly--contig:-NODE-795-length-46204-cov-6.658291_pt1 | contig 46204 bp, 27 predicted proteins | sample MGYA00237776_ERZ505498 | MGnify/ENA primary metagenome ERZ505498 (study PRJEB26159, sample SAMN06265151) | marine metagenome | isolation source: Helgoland LTER site | place: Germany:Helgoland, sampling...
TATAGAGATACGCTGCAGAGTATAGCTGGATGTGATAGTATTATAGTGTTAGACTTAACGATAAATAATAGTTATGTTGTAATCGATACTATGTATCGATGTACAGGAGATAGTGCTTTATTAGCAGGAAGTTATCAGATGTTGAGTGGAGTATATTTGGATACGTTGCAGAGTGCAGCAGGTTGTGATAGTATAGTAACTACAGAGTTGATACTAGATACCCCAGTATATTCTACGACTGATTTAGAGTTGTGTTATGGAGACAGTGCGTTGTTTGGTGGTGTGATGTATGATACCAGTGGTGTTTATACAGATACTTTACAAGCACAAGCTGGCTGTGATAGTGTAGCAATATTTAACTTAACGATTAATGATTTAAATGTAGGGGATACGACGAGTTTAATAGCTTGTGACAGTGCAGAGTGGAATGGCGTGATGTATACGATAAGTGGAGTATATAGAGATACGCTGCAGACTATAGCAGGATGTGATAGTGTAGTTACGTTAGATTTAACGATAAATGAGAGTTATGACGATGTAGTAGATACGCTTTATAGGTGTTTTGGAGATAGTGCTTTATTAGCAGGAAGTTATCAGACGTCGAGCGGAGTATATTTGGATACGTTGCAGAGTGCAGCAGGTTGTGATAGTATAGTGAGTACGACGTTGATAGTAGATACTGTAGTATATTCTACGACTGATTTAGAGTTGTGTTATGGAGACAGTGTGTTGTTTGGTGGTGTGATGTACGATACAAGTGGCGTATATACAGATACTTTACAAGCACAGGCTGGCTGTGATAGTGTTTCGATATTAAATTTAATTATTAACGATTCAATTACTCAAGACTCAACAACGTTAATAGCTTGTGACAGTGCAGAGTGGAATGGAGTGATGTATACGATAAGTGGTATCTATAGAGATACGCTGCAGAGTATAGCTGGTTGTGATAGTATAGTGACGTTAGACTTAACGATTAACGATTCATATTCTTATTCAGATACGCTTTACAGATGTGTTGGAGATAGTGCTTTATTAGCAGGAAGTTACCAGTCTGTAAGTGGATTGTATATAGATACGTTACAAAGTGTAACGGGTTGTGATAGTTTAATTAGAACTGAATTAATACTAGATACAGTAGTTTATTCTACTACTGATCTTGAACTTTGTTTTGGAGATAGCGCTCAATTTGGAAATTCTTATTTACTATCCAGTGGAATTTACACAGATACTTTACAAGCACAAGCAGGTTGTGATAGTATAGTAACGTTAGACTTAACAATTTTACCAAATTCAATTAATAACCTAAATCAAACAATTTGTAACGGAGACAGTTTGTTGCTTGGAGGTAATTTCCAAACTACATCAGGAATATATACAGATACTTTAACTTCTTATTCAGGATGTGATAGTATTTTAGTTACCAATCTTATTGTTTCCTCGGAGTTATTTGGAGATACTATTTACTTGAGGTCTTGCGATAGTGTAGTTTGGCAAGGATTTACTTATACAAATTCAGGATTTTACAATGACACTATTTCATCTTCTTCAGGCTGTGACAGTATACTCGTATTGGATTTAATTATAACAAACCCAGTTACAGTTAGTACCAATCAAATTTTATGCTATGGTGACAGCTCTTTCCTAAATGGTAGTTACCAAGATACGTCAGGTTTCTATGTAGATACTTTAGTATCTGAGTTTGGATGCGATAGCATAGTATTAACCACTCTAACTGTATTAATCGAAAATATTGGTGATACTTCACTACTTACTGCATGTGATAGCACCATATGGAATGGTAACGTATATAGTTCTTCAGGAATGTTTACCGATACATTACAATCCACAGCCGGATGTGATAGTATAGCAACTTTAGATTTAACAATTAATAATACTTATTTTGATGATACGACATCATTAATTGGATGCGATAGTGTTAGTTGGAACGGAATATTCTATTATCAATCAGGTATTTATAATGATACTTTACAAAGAGTAACAGGTTGTGACAGTATTTTAACCTTAGACTTGATTATAAATCAGAGCACTATGACAAATAATTTTGTTCAAATTTGCTCTGGTGATAGTATTTTAGCAGGAGGAACTTATCAGTCAAACAGTGGAATATATTTTGATACTTTACAGACAGCTGCTGGTTGTGATAGTATTACTTCAACTACACTTACAGTAACTACATTCTATACAGTTCCATTAAATTCTCAGATTTGTAATAATGATAGTATTTTATTTGGTGGAAATTATTTAGACACATCAGGAATATATTACGACACTGTACAAAATGCAAATGGATGTGATACATTATTTGTATTAGATTTAGTTGTTGATACTGCAATTCCAATTACTTTAATAAATATTAATGCATGTGATGAGTTCTTAACTCCGAATGGTGTTTTAATAACTTCTTCAAGTGTATTTAATGATACATTAGTAGCAGTTAGTGGTTGCGATAGTATTATAAATTACAATGTAATTATAACTTACTCTTCATTCGTTACGGTTACAGATACTGCTTGTGGTTCTTACTTGTCTCCTCAAGGAAATATCTATACAGTTACAGGAATTTATACCGATACCCTTATAAATTCTATCGGTTGTGACAGTATTATAACTATCGATTTATTAATCTATTGTAACGATACAGATGGTGATGGCATTCCAGATGATATTGACGAAGATGACGACAACGATGGTATTTCTGATGTGGATGAAGGAACTGGTGACACAGATGGTGATGGCATTCCAGATTATTTAGATGTAGATAGTGATAACGATGGAATTTTTGACGTTGTTGAATCTGGAAATGGACTCCTAGACACCAATAATGATGGAGTAATTGATTTTAACGACACTGGATTTAGCGATAATAATAATAATGGAATGGCAGACGGTTCAGAAAACACCATTCCAGTAGATAGTGACAAAGATGGAATTGCTGACTATTTAGATTTAGATAGTGATAACGATGGAATTTACGATGTGATTGAAGGAGGCGATGGTTCTCAAGACACCAATAATGATGGGGTAGTAGACTCTAACGATACTGGATTTACAGATACCGACAATAATGGTATGTCAGATAATACCCAAGGAACCAATCCTTTAGATAATGATAGTGATGGAGTACTAGATTATTTAGACTTGGATAGTGATAATGATGGGATTTATGACGTTGTTGAGTCAGGAAATGGTTCTCAAGACACAAATAATGATGGAGTAATTGATTTGCTAGACTCTGGTTATTCTGATACTGATAATAATGGTATGTCAGATGTTTCTCAAGGTACACTTCCAACAGATACAGATAGTGATGGTACCGCAGATTATTTGGATTTAGACAGTGATGGAGATGGTTGTAGTGATGTATTAGAAGCAGGTTTTGTGGATGGAGATGGAGATGGTTATTTAGGAGATTCTCCAACTTCTCAGGATTCATTAGGTTTAGTTGTTAACAGTGGAGGATATTTAATACCTGGAGATTTTGATTCTAACGGAATCTATGATTTCTTAGAAGAAGGTTCTCAAGTAGTATTTGATATACATCCATCAGAACTAGAGATATATAGTGAAGGAGATGATATTGTTTTAAATACAGAATCAAACTCTTTATCTACTATTTTCTATCAATGGCAAATTAGTTCAGACGGTGGTGCTTCTTGGAATAATGTTATAGACAATGATATATTTAGTGGAGCACAAACCAATACTTTATATATGTATGGATTAACCAAAGAATTTGATCAACACCTACTACAGCTTGTAGTTTCAACACCTGGTTTTGTTTGTGGATCTGATGAAATTTCAGAACCAACCCTACTACAATTGGAAACTGTTTTAATCCCTGAAGGATTTTCACCAAACGGTGACAATATAAACGATACTTGGCATATTTCCGGAATAGATCAGTATCCTATAAACCATGTAGAAGTTTACAGTAGGTGGGAGACAAAAGTATTTGAAACAGATAATTATGGAACAAATAATGAATGGAATGGTATTCCAAATGTCTTAAATGGACTAATTCTTGGAAACAGTAATGTTCCAGAAGGAACTTATTTCTACATTATTACTTTTGGCGGTGAACACGAGGGTAAAAAGCCAATTAAAGGATTTGTTTACTTACGAAATAAATAACTATGAAAAGACTAATATTAATATCTCTATTTTTTAGTTTCTTGATTTCTACTAAATCTCAACAAGATGCTATGTTTACTTATTACATGTTCAATCATCAATCTGTAAACCCAGCATATGTAGGATCTAAAGATGTTATAAATGCAACGATGATTAATAGATCTCAGTGGACAGGTTTTGAAGGTGCTCCTTGGTCACATACAATTTGTGTAAATACTCCACTAGTAAATGAGTCCTTAGGATTCGGATTAAGTTTCTCGAATGATAGGATAGGACCAACAGTATTGAATAATTTAACCTTAGATTTAGCTTATCATTTAGATTTATTTAAAGACCATAAATTATCCATGGGCGTTAAAGTTGGTGGAAATCATTCCAGATTTGACTTAAATACTTTGGAGTTAGATAATCAAATTGACAACTCTTTTATGGTGAATAATGGAAAATTTATGCCCAATTATGGATTTGGATTATACTACTACACACCAAAATTTTATGTAGGACTTTCATCTCCTCACTTGGTTAATTATGACTTTAACTCTACACAAAGACATTATTTTTTAATAGCTGGTGCTATATTCAAAATAAATGATGAAATAAAAATAAGACCAAGTACTTTTGTCAAAGTCACTAGAAATGCTGCTAGTACTTTAGACATTTCATCATTAGTAATTCTAAAAGATAAATTATGGGCTGGATTAGCATTTAGAGCCCCTTTTGGATTAATTCTACCTTCATCTGATAATGGTGGAGCTTATTCATTATTGGCTGGTATTAATATTAACGATCAAATTTCTGTTGGCTATTCTTTTGGTTATTCTTTAGGAAACCAAACATTTAAGTACAACGGAGGATCTCATGAGATTTCTATCAGATACGATTATTTCTACGAAGTCAAAAAGGTAATTAAATCTCCAAGATATTTTTAATGGTTGCCAATTTGAAACATATATTATTTATATTTTTATCTCTGTTATTTACATTTTCTTTTGCTCAAAAAAAAGTGGTTGACCCCGTGATTAAAATAAATGGTAAGGACGGAACTACTCGTTATTACAAGGGAGGAATTCTTGTTAAAGTTGATTCTAACTTATCCAATAATAACTCTAACGCTTTAAGTTCCAATAAATATGATTTCAAAAATGCTCCAATATTTCAATTTGGTTTTGGAAAAAGTGATCAAGTAGCAACAGACTGGGGTAATTATTATTTTGACAAAGAATCTTACCAAAAAGCAATTGATAGATTTAGTGATTTAAAAGATAAAAATATTGATGTACTAAGAAAACTTGGTAAATCGTATTTGAATTTAAATAATTTAGATAGTTCAGAGCATTATTTCAAAATTGTTGCTGAAAAAACAAATAGCTCTGCGGATTGGTACAACTATTCTCACTTGTTATATATGAATGAAAATTTTGATGAAGCTGAGAATATTAGAAATAAATATGCAAATTCATCTAATGAAAAAAGAGCAGAAATATTTAAAAGTAATACTGCTCATAAACAGCTTTTAGAAAATATCTCCAAAGTAGACTTAATTAATTTATCTATTAATACTGAAAATTCTGACTTTGGTGCTTACGCAGTTAAAAATGATTCTACCAATACTTATTACACACTTTTTACTAGTGCCAATAAATCTTCTCTTAAAGAAATAAAAAAATCTAAGTTTGTGAAACCAGAACAGCCTACTTACGATATTTTTAAAACTCAGTTGAATTATCCTTCTCTTGAAGTTTCCTCTCCAGTATCTTTAAGTGGTGAATTATCCAATGAATACCAAGAAGGGCCAGCAATTGTAACTAGAGATCAAAAAACTGTTTACTTTACAAGAAGTAATAATATAGAAGCTAATGACGATGTTCTTTATTTAAGTTTGTATTCAGTTGCGACAGGTGTGCTTGATGAACAAGATAGTATTGTTCCACTATCTATAAATAACGATCATTATTCGGTGATGCATCCAACAATATCTAACGATGGGAAAAAAATATTTTTTTCAAGTGATATGGCTGGAGGATATGGAGGTCTAGATTTATATTACTGTGAAATCTTAGGTCTTCAAGAAAAGAAAGTCAAAGGAAAACTTGAAAAAATAAATAAATTATCTGATCCAATAAACCTAGGTAACAAGATTAATACAGAAGGAAACGAAGTTTTTCCATATTTTATGAATGATAATATTTTATTTTATTCCTCTGATGGGCGAATTGGATTAGGAGGATTGGATATTTTTATGGTACATAACTATCTGGATACTTCAATATTAGAAATTGACAATGTAGGTAAACCTTTTAATTCTCCCAAAGACGATTTTTCATTTTTTATATCACAAGACATTAAGTTTGGATTTTTATCTTCTAATCGTTTTGGAGGTAAAGGAGACGATGATATCTACTGCTTCAAACTTAATTTGAGTATTTCTGAAGGAACAGACGATTACTACACCATGGTAAAAGGGGAAACGCTAGAAGTTATTTCAAACTCTGTTCTTAATAATGACTTTTTAAACGATAAAGATCAAAGTTTCCTTAGTAAAAATGCTTTTCATAAAGCAAAACTAATAACTAAGCCTTCCAATGGGGAAATTAAATTTAACAGCGACGGAACTTTTATTTATACACCTGAAAATGATAGAGTTACTGTAGATGTCTTTACTTACAGAATTTTAAATGATCAATATTCAAAAGATACCATAAGCGTATTCATTAAGGCTTTGGATAAAACTATTCCAGTAGCTATGGATGATCATTATGTAATTAAAAAAGGTGAAAATTTTTCTGCAGATTCAATAAGTGGAACCTTGCACAACGATTCCGATTCTGGTGGAGATATTCTAACTACTATATTACTTGACTCTCCTTTGCATGGGGAAATAGACTTCAAAAAAGATGGATCATTTACTTATATTCCAGAAGACTATTATGTAGAGTCAGATACTTTTACATATGTTGTCACAGATGGTCAGTATTACGATACTGCAGAAGTTACTCTTGCAAGGTTAGTTTCTGGAGTTGATATAGCTACAATTATAGAAATTAATCCAATTTATTTTGATTTAAACAAATCTAATATTAGAGATGATGCTGCTACCGAACTTCTTAAAATAGTTAAAGTAATGAACGATTATCCTACGATGGTGGTGGAGTTAGGGTCTCACACAGATTGTAGAGCTTCTCAAACATACAATAGAAATCTTTCTGACAGAAGAGCCAAGTCTTCTGCAAGCTTTATTAAAGAACGGATTACCAATCCTGAAAGAATTTATGGCAAAGGATTTGGGGAATCCAAACTAAAAAATAAATGTGAATGCGAAGGTTCTAGAATAGTACCTTGTTCTGAAGAAGAGCACCAAGAAAATAGACGTACTGAGTTTCTTATAATCAATATGTAATTTTAATATATTTGTGCTTCTATGAAATTAATCAGATTCATATTATTAATTTTATTAATTAACATTAATTATCTGTCTCATTCACAATGTTCTAATCTTTCTGTGAATGCTGGTACTAATGCCAATATAGTAACTGAGACTCTATACGAAGAAAATTTTTCTGGTCAAAACGATAAGGGTGCATTTGGATCTAGTATAGACGTTGCAGGTTGTACATGGACAGTAGATGTTAGTAATGCTACACTATCCAATAACGACGATTATTTTAAGGTGGTAAATGAAAGATTAGAAGCTAAAGACGTTGATGGAAACTGTATATGGTATTCTCCAACTATAAATATTTCTAATTTTCATAATGTTGCCTTAAGTTTAGATGCTATTGAATCAGGAAGTTTTGAAAATGACGATATTTTTTATTCGGAATATAGCTTAGATGGAGGAGTGTGGACTGAATTTTCTGTAAATGGACTATTAAGTAATGATTTTTGGCCAACCACACAATCAGTTTCTCAATCTGGACTTAGAGGTAATAATATTCAAATCAGAGTAACAATTCGAAATGATGCTTCTAATGAATATTATAGATTAGATAACATAAAAGTAACAGGCGAAACTTACAAAGCAGACCTTTGTTTTGGTTCATCTGTTACTTTAGGAAGCTCTAATACAGCTGTTTGGTCAGGTAGTGGAAATCCAGCTATTTCATATACATGGACCCCATCATCTTCTTTAGATGATGCAACTATAGCCAATCCAACTGCTAACCCAACTAGTGATATAATATATAAAGTAGTTTCTAGTTTAAACGATAATGGAAATATTTGTAAGGATAGTTCTTTATTCCATGTCAATGTTACTCCACAAGTTGCTATTCAAAGCAATTCTCCAGTTTGTATTGACGACACTTTAGTTTTAACAGAACTAGGTGGTGATGCGAGTCTTTGGAATTGGACCTCTAACGGAAATGCAAATATTCTAACTTTTGAGGATACTACAACTAAGGTAGTGGGTATGGTAAATGGCGAAATATTTACAGTTTCAATAGAGGATGATTTTGGCTGTACTAACTCAGCATCTATCACAATAACTGTAAATCCTAAACCAACAAATGTTACTTCAAGTCCTCATGGTACTTATTGTAGTTCTGATTCTCCAGTAAATTTATCAGGTGGGTTACCTCTTGGCGGTTATTATGCTGCAGATAATGGAATTAATAATAATACTTATGACCCTTCTAGTGCTGGTTATGGTAGTGCTATTGTGCCAGTAGACATAATGTACATTTGGGCAGATGCTAATGGTTGTAAAGATACGGTTACTGCACCAATCAACGTTCAACTTGCACCTGAAGTAAATCTATACTCTCCATTTTTATCTTTGAATCCTACCGACGATGACTACATGACTGTTTCTGCTCAAACGGGTGGTTGGTCAAAATGTGGAAGTGTTGACCCTACATTCACATTAGATTTAGAACTCACAAATGCTAGTATTGCCAACAATTCTGCAAATGTTACTTATGATTTGGATTTTGGAGATGGAAATTCGATTAATAATATTTTGCCTGGTGTAGTTTACAGTAATACTTACTCCGGTCAGGGAGCTTATGATATAGTAGTTACTGCTACTGATAATATTACAGCATGTGTAAGGACTTATGAAAAGGAATTCTTTTATGGAACCAATCCTGCAGTATCTTTAGGAACACCAGGAAATACAACTGGTAGGTGTGCACCAGCTAGCTATGGATTTCCAGTAGAATTTTTCACCATTGATTTAGCTACAGGAGATACTACGATTAATAGCCCAGGTACATCCTATTTAAAATTCACCAATGATGGTAAAGACGATTCGACATTTGTCCACCCAAGTCCAAAAGGTGATTTAGTTAAATCTGTTATTAACCACACCTTTGACGATGCTTCTTGTGGATATAGTTTTGCTGGTCAGGATAATATATTTTCAATTGCGATTACTGCAACTAATGGCTGCGGATCATCATCAGCTAGTGTATTTCCAATTACACAATCTTCACCACCTATTGCAAAAATTGATTCTACAGACTCAATTTTTTGTATCAATGTGCCTGTAACATTTGTTGATTCTAGTAGAGTAGGAAAATTTGTCTTGTCCTCTTGGAATGGAATTGGATATGATTATTCTTGTGATACAATTGGTGCTACTGCTTGGAAAATTACACCAAATACAGGTTTTACGGTAACTGCTGGTTCTTTAGGAACCTTACCATTAGATTATTACGACTCAACAACTTATGGTACACCTGAGATCACTCTTACTTTTCATGAAAAAAATACTTACAGTATTGCACTTTATAAAAGTGCTCAGTGTGGTGGGGGAATTTCTAGTGATTCGACAGACTATGAATTCAAAATAGACACATTACCTCATGCAGAATTTATTTTAGATAAGGATATAGACTGTGGTCCATTTTCAGTTTCTAATAACAATATCTCTCTTTCAAAAAATGATTATAATGCGACATTTGACTGGGGATTCTCTACTTTAATAAATGGGTGTAGAGGTTCTACAGGACCCACTATTGAAAAAGTTCTTTCAGACTCTTCATTGGTAAATCAATATTATCAGAATTTTGATGGAATGGATAACTATGGGCATGATGGGGTAAGTTCCAACCTTAATCTTGTTAATTGGACCATGGATGTTTCTGCCGCTAATATGGTAGATGTAAATGATTGGTTTAAAATTAGAAATGAAAAATTGGAGGCTCAAGACATAAATGGGACTGCTATATGGTATTCTCCAGTAGTGGATATTAGCACTTACAATATGGTTTCTTTAGAGCTAAATGCTGAGGAAAGTGTTATCAATTATTCAAGTAACACCAATTTGGAAGGCCATTGGGAAATGGATGAAAATAGCGGACTTATTGCCGGAGATTCCTCTGGAAATTCTAGAAATGCAACTATTTCTGGAGCTACTTGGGTAGCTGGAAAAGTAGGATCGGCACTATCTTTTGACGGTAATGACGAAGTGATAGCAACTGGCTATAAGGGTATTTCAGGTTCAACTGCTAGAACAATAGCAGCTTGGATTAAGACTTCAACAACTGGTGCAATTACATACTGGGGAAGAGACTTAACTGGTCAAAAATCATCTTTTAGAGTTCAAAACGACAATGGGATTGGAGGCTCTATAAGGTTAGAAATAAATAACGGCCGTATTTGTGGATCTACAGATTTAAGGGATAATCAATGGCACCATGTTTGTGCTGTACTACCAGATGGTGCAACAAATATTTCACAGGTTCTACTATATGTAGATGGTCAATTAGAAGCATACAGCCATATTTTATCTAATACAATTAACACAGGTACCTTAGACGATTTTAAAATTGGTAATGATGGTCTTAATAGATATTTTAACGGTCTTATAGATGAAGTTCGTTTATATAGTAGAGCACTTTCTGTTGAAGAAATAAATGACTTGCCAGGTTTTAACAATACAATTGCTAATCCAAATGAAATTAAGACTGAGTTTAGAATAGATGGTGGTCCTTGGACTGTTGCTGAAAACAATGGTTCTCTGACAGGAGATTTTAATGCTGCTACTGTTTCTCAAGATAGTGTAAGTGGTTCTATTCTCGAGATAAAAATTTCCATGAATACTGTAGATCAGATATTTACTGCAGATCATATTAAAGTTTCAGGCTATGGAAATTATGATTCTTTAAATTCTATTTACAATTTTACCAAAGCTGGATTGTATACTATTGATTTGACAGCTACTAACGTATGTGGATCAGATTTACATCAAGATACTGTTACAGTACAAGGAGCACCTATAGTTACCATTGATCCAATAATTGATACATGCGATACAAAGAATTTATTTCCAACTGCTACAATAGATACATGTTTTGGGATTATGTCTGGCTATTCGTGGACTTTTCCAGGATCTGCAGCCAACGAAACCTCCAACTTAGAAGTACCCAATATGATTTATTATGATAGTGTTGGAGTATTTAAAACTTATATTGATGTAACCAATAATTGTGGAAGCGACCAAGACAGTTTAAGTTTTGAAATTCATGACGACCCTGTAATTGATTTAAAACCTATAGATTCTATTTGTTTTGGTTTGAGTACTACGTTATCTCCAAATGTTACTGAAGGTTCGCCTAATTATATTTACAGTTGGTCGTCTAACGCCTTTATATCTAATACCTCTTCATCTACACCAAATATTTCTACAAACTCTGATCAAAACGTTTATTTAGAAGTTACTGATGTAAATAGCTGTAAGGCATTTGATACTATTTTTATAGATGTTCAAGAATTACCTATTGTAGATCCTGGTAATGATTTTGAGTCCTGTATTGATGATGCAGACGAATTATTAGTTCCTAGTGTTCTTGGAGGAACATGGTCTGGTAATGGAATAACAGATCCAAATGGAACATTCACTCCTTCAACAGCTGGAGTTGGAGTACACAATTTGAATTACTTTTTTAGAGATACCAATACTTGTGAAATTACAGTACCTCTTCAGGCTACAGTATATGCTTTACCTATTGTATTAACACAAGTAGATACTGTTATTTGTGACTTACCGGTAGATGTTGCTCTAAATGCTTCACCTTCTGGTGGTAATTGGATAGATTCTAATATTACCAATAATGGTATTTATAGTCCAGATGGTACAGGAACTTTTAAAATATATTATGACTATACAGATGTAAATACTTGTTACAATATTGATTCAATGATTCTTACAGTCAACCCTGCTCAAATTTCTGATGCAGGTCCAGATATTCAAGCATGTGCAGACACTGGTTTAATTATGTTAAATGGCTTGCCTCCAGCTGCAGGGAATTGGTTTGGAAGTGGAGTTTCTTTAAGTGGAGATTATAATGTTATAAATCCAGATACTGTAAATCTTGTTTATAATATTGGTGCTGGAAATTGTTTCACTACTGATACCATGAATTTATTAATTCATCCTCTTCCTAAAATTACTTTAGATTCAAGTTTTCAAATGTGTTTATTAGATGAAGATACTACTATTCAATTCTCACCCACTGGAGGATTACTCGATGGAACAGGAATATTGAACTCAAGTACTGGAGTTTTTAGTCCATCAACTGCCGGAGTAGGTATTCATAAATTAGTTTATTCTTATCAGCATCCGATAACAGGTTGTTGGAATTACGATTCTCTTGAAATAGATGTACAATCTCTACCAACTGTAAATTATACTCATGATAGTATCTTTTGTTTGAATGTTGGGCATCCTATTAATAATACAACTACAACAGTTCAAAATCACTATTGGACAATTTCTAATGGAACTACCTCCAATTTATATTCACCAGTTTTTAATTTAAATACTGTTGGCTTTTACGATTTAAATTACATCGCTGAAACTAGTGCAGGTTGTAAAGATTCAATGAAAACCTCTTTTGAAGTATTGGCTCCCCCAACGGCATCTTACTCTGTTCCTGACTCTGGTTGTGGGCCGTTGCTTGTAGATTTCACCAATAATTCTACTGGAAAATATGTTGATTATTTATGGGACTTAGGATTTGAAAATCATTTGGGTACTGATTCAATTAGTACAGATACAGTTCCTTCTGACCAATCATATCCAGCTAGCTTATATTTTGATACCACTTATTATTCTTCTCTAACTGTTACTAATGTTTGTGGTGTTGCTACCCAAAATACAGAAATAATTAGTATGCCAATGCCTGTTTCTAGATTTGGACTTTTATCCAATGTCGGAGATTGTCTCTCTGGATCTGTTACTTTAGCAAATAATAGCTATGGACTTCCTGACGCATACTATTGGGATTTTGGAGATGGTACTTTTGGAACTAACTCAGATACTATTTTTGATCATTATTATGCACCTGGAAATGGCAATAGTTTTTTCAATATAGTTATGTCAGTTACCAATGAGTGTGGAACCGATACGACAACAGAAACAGTAACCATAGCCCCGAGTAATTTAGTAGCATTTTTTAGCGTGGATACCACAGTAGGTTGTGTTCCATTTACTGTAGATTTCAATCAGTTTACTGTAAACGGAAGTAATAACCAAAGCTGGGATTTTGACGATGGAAATTTTTCTAATTTATATTCTCCGTCTCATACTTTTACAGACAGTGGAACTTATCAAGTTTCATTGGCTGTAAGCAATGCCTGTAACTTTGATACAGCTTATAAAACCATTCGTGTTAATTCATCTCCAAATATTGAATTTAATGTAATTGATGATACTTTGTGTGCTGGATCAGTATTTCAGTTTAATAACCTTTCTGACAATGGCATAAGTAATAATTGGGATTTTGGAGATAGCACTTATTCCTATATTACTAATCCTACACATATTTTTACAGACTCTGGAAACTATAGAGTCATATTAACAGGTTCTTCCTTAACCAATAATTGTGAAGCATACGATTCTGTTGACTTAGTAGTATTGCCTTATCCAGTAATTACAGCTACTTCTGACACCTCCAATGGATGTATTCCTCTCCCTGTTAATTTTTCAAGTACTGTGAATTCTGTAGGCTATTATCTGTGGGATTTTGGCGATGGAAATACTTCTACGGTTGATAATCCTACCCATACTTATACATCTGATGGGTATTACAGTGTGAATGTAAGGTTTGAAGATTTTAGTGGATGTGTTGATTCATTTGACTTTGATATTATTCCCCACCCAGTTCCTTCTCCTAGTTTTATTCCAATTCAGTTAGACACATGTGTTTTACCAATTAATTATAATTTTCAAAATAATTCTATTGGAGCATCTTCATATAACTGGGATTTTGGTGATGGAAATAATTCAATAAATACTTTACCCGATAACTCTTATATAAGCTCTGGAAATTATACAATTAAATTGGTTGCTTCGAATACCTATGGATGTAGCGATAGTATTACTAGTTCCATATTTGTAAAGCCTGTGACCAATGCACAGTTCAATGCTGTGCCGTTAGATACTTGTAAACTTCCAGCAAATTATAGTTTGGTAAATAATTCTACAGGTTCAATAGCTTACATATGGGATTTTGGCGATGGCTCTACATCCAATCTTCCAAATTTAAATCATAGTTACAGTTCTGATGGCAATTATCAAATAAGTTTAATTTCTATGAACTCATTTGGCTGTTTTGATACTTCTTATGTAGATATAAATGTTTTACCAGTTCCAAGTCTAGGTTTTAATTATACCCAGCTAGATACTTGTTCTGTTCCTTCCAATTTTAGTTTTCAAAATACTAGTACAGGTGGAAACTCTTATTTATGGGATTTTGGGGATGGTTTATTTTCCCCTGTTTATTCTCCATTACATACATTTAGCTCTGATGGAACTTACAATGTTAAAATTTCAGGTTCTAATATATTTGGTTGTTCGGATAGTTTAATTCAACCTCTTATTGTTAATCCAATTCCAGTCGCTCAGTTTACTGCTGTACAGTTAGATACTTGTGTTATTCCAGCCAGTTACTCTTTAGTTAATAGTTCTGTAGGTGCAATTTTTAACTCTTGGGATTTAGGAAATGGGGCGTCTTCTAATAGTACCAACTTCAATTTTTCTTACACATCTTCTGGGTCATACGATATATCTCTTTTAGTGATGAATCAATTTGGCTGTTTAGATAGTTTGACTAGTAGTGTAAATGTATCTCCAGTTCCTCAAGTTAGTTTTAATTATGCAAAGCTGGATTCTTGTATTCTTCCATCAAACTATTCATTTACAAATACTTCTACAGGCGGTAATTCTTATTTGTGGTCTTTTGATACAATTGCTAATTCAATTCAAAACAATCCTTTTTTCTCTTTTAACGATGATGGAATTTATCAAGTTTCTGTTTTAGCTACTAATTCTCTGGGTTGTTCAGACTCTGCTATTGACTACATAAACGTTAGTCCAATTCCAATTGCTAATTTTAGTCTGGATACAACTATTGGATGTGAACCTTTTAATGCCATTTTCACCAATAATTCACAATATTCTAATTTCTATAATTGGGATTTTAACGATGGTAATACAGGATCATTTTTAAATGGCTCCCATGTCTTTCAAAATTCTGGAAATTATACTGTAAAATTAGTTGTTGAAGATGTAAATGGGTGTAAAGATTCAATTTTTGAAAATGTAAATGTATATCCTTCACCAGTATCCAATTATACCTATACAGCTACAGACCCTTGCTACTTGCCAATAAATGTTGATTTTAGCAATACTTCAACTGGTGGAAATAGTTTTCAATGGGATTTTGGAAATGGTCAATTAACTACTTTTACTAACCCTTCCACTATTTACGATTCTGTCGGTATTTACAATATTCAATTAATTTCAGGAAATAGCTACAATTGTTACGATACCTTGAATAACAACTTTAATGTTTTTTATAATCAAGTTCCTAATGCTCTTCTAAATTTTGATGAATCTATTTGTTTGAGAGACACCTCTTTTCTATATTCCAACTCTTTATTTGCAGATTCTTTAATTTGGGATTTAGGAAATGGAGTAAGACTAAACGGAGATACAATTGCAGTTGTTTTCGATTCAGTTGGTCAATACGACATTACTTTGTTTGCTTATAATTTATCAAGTGGATGCTCTGATACTTCCCAAGGCAACAATATTCTAGAGATACTTCCTTCTCCAATTGCCGATTTTGAATTAAATCAAATTCAAAGTTATGAGCCACTAAGTGGGTCAATAGAATTCATCAATAATTCGATAGATGCTGATACCTATTTTTGGAATTTTTCTGATTTAGAGACATCTATTGAAGCTTTTCCTACTTATTATTATAGTTATGATTATGATGGCACTTATTATTATACACTTTATGCATTTAGTTCCAATCAGTGTGTAGATAGTTTGACAAAAGAATTGTATATAGAGTATAAAAAGGCGTTATATGTTCCAAATGCATTGTATCCTTCAGCTGCTAATTATGAGGTGTCTAGATTTATTCCTAAAGGAACTGGGATGAAAAAGTATAAAGTTGAAATTTTTGATCTTTTTGGAAATGTTATTTGGGAAAGTACTGCTTTAGACGATGAGGGTCAACCAACTGAATCTTGGAATGGTCAATTTAACGGAGTTGATGTAGAACCAGATGTTTATGTTTGGAAAATTGAAGCACAGTTTAAAGACGATAGTTTTTGGGATGGACAAAAACCAATTGAAGAAACTATATTGAGAAAAACAGGAACCTTAACTGTTATAAGATGATAAGAAAAATAATAAATATAATTTTAGTATTATTTATTACTGCAAATATTAATGCGCAGGAACCTGTATTTAGTCAGTTTTATTTTAATCCACTTTATTTAAATCCGGCAATGTCTGGAATGGATAATAACTTCAGATTATTTTTAAATAATAAAAACCAATGGTCTAAAGTTCCTGGACAGTTTAATACAACTTCTATTTCTTTTGATTCTTGGCAGAACCAATCTAATTCTTCTCTTTCTATGCTTTATTCATCCGGAGTAGAGGGTGAGGGTTATTTTAAAACCGATAGATTTCATTTTGGTGGAGCTTATAGGCTTTTTGATGTATTCCCAAGCCCAATTGCTTGGCAGTTTGGTTTCCATTACCAAAATATAACCAAAAAAATAGATTGGTCAAGACTTGTTTTTAGTGATGAATTAGATCCTTTTTTAGGAAATGTATATAGTACCTCTTTCATAATACCAAATAGCAATACCTTTAATACTTCTAATCTTGCATTAGGCACAGTTTTAACCTATCATCTAAAGAGAGGTACTAAAACAAGAAGGTTCAACTTGCCAATAGATTTAGATCTCGAACTTGGATTAGCTGTTCATGAGTTTGTTCAAAGAGGGAATAGTTTTGTAAATGATGGTATCTATACGAGTAACAGAAGATATACTTTCCACGGGTCTATGTTATGGCCATTTAGTAAAGGAAAAATAAGTGGAGGAGTTAAACACTCTGCTTTATTGGTTAACCAAGGAAATTTATCTACTTTACAAGTTGGAATTATTGAAAGCTGGATTTATCCGCTTCATCTTGGGGTCTACTATAGAAGACAGATGACATCAATAAGAAGTGATTTTGATAAGATAGAGGCACTTTATTTTATATTTGGATACCAGAAGGTTTTTGAACAGTCCAATTTATCCTTAACCATGTCTTACAGCAGGGACTTTACGGTTTCTGAACTGGGAGCTTACTCTGGTGGAACTAATGAGATATCAATAATTTTAGAAAGTATTGAGGGCGGTCTTTTTGAAGGATTAATAAAATCTAAAAGACATTCTAAAAACAAGTACCGTTCTATTCCTTGTTATAGTAAATTCAACACTAGAAGAGGACTATAGCGCTAGAGAAACTTTTTCTTGCTTTTGAAACTTGAAATAGTAGAAAATAGTAATTAATTGAGAAACTACCAGATATAATACTACAGCGCTCTTAGGTAAATATACTCCTTGAAAAATATTTAGAGTTTCTTGAAAATAGAATACAATTAAAAATCCAATAGAATTTTTTATTATTTCTATAATTAAAGAGAATCGTGATCGATCCATTAAGGAAGTGAAAGAGCCAATAGAAAAAGTAAAAAATATTCCATAAAGTACTAGCATTTGGTATCCACTTAATAACACAGCTACATTAAAATCATCACTTTCAATAAAGTTGATCAGATATATTATATGAAACTGCATTGCAAGATGAATGGTTAATTGTAAACAGCTCCATATATTTAAAAAACTGTCTTTTTTAGTTTGGTATTTTTTATATTCATGAGGATTTGAAATAATATCTAATGGATAAAGCTTTTCTACATCTTTGGGTCTCCATCCAGTAGGCATAAACCAAATCTTAAACTTATCCTTCCAGTTTCTAGCTCTCATGGCATCTTTAAAAAGCTGAATTAGATGCATGAAATTTATATAAATCGGATTCCAAGTTCTTGCTGGTTTTAGTACCCCATAAACTGGAGTTTCACTTTCTAGTTCTTTTTGAAATGTCCCAAACATAAAATCCCAGAATATAAATATGTTGGAATAATTTTTATCTATATAAATGTCATTAATTGCGTGGTGAACTCTGTGGTGTGATGGGGTAACAATTATTTTTTCTAAAAACCCCATATTTTTTATAAGTTTCGTATGGTACCAAAACTGTGCAAATAGATGTAAGGGAAGGAGTATGGTTATTACTTTTGGCGGTATTCCAATTATGGCCAAGGGAATATATAAAAAGAAATAAATCTGGAATACAGATGAAATAGTTTGTCTTAGTGCACAAGCTAAATTATATTCTTCGCTGCTGTGGTGAATAATATGCCTATTCCAAAGTATATTAAATTCATGGTTCCATCTGTGTGTCCAATAATTGGCAAAATCTATTCCTAAAAATGCCAAAACATATACCCACCATGAAGAACTAATTTGGAATATTGCAAAATGTTCAAACATCCATTGATAGCTAATTATAACTACCGAAAGATTTAAAATGCTTTTAATATTATTGGTCATTCCAGAGCTAATACTTGAAATAGTATCTGGCGTATTGTAGACTTTTAGCTTTAATACTTTTGAAGCAACCCATTCTATTAGCATAGTTGCCATGAAAAAAAACATGGCATATTTAACGGCAATAGTATAGTCAGACATTCTATAAATTTAGTGATTTCTTAATTAATTTCAAGTGGAACATCCATAAGTAATATTTTAGAATTGGCTTTTGCCTCAAAATTAATTTTATCAATCTCCCATATTCCCATTCCATCTCTTTTGGAAAGTTGCTGGTCGTTAATATTTACTTCCCCTTCAATAACAAAAAAGTATATTCCGTTCGCTTTACTTTTTAAAACATATTCATCTTTAGAGTTCTCAACGTATTGACCAATATGAAACCATGCGTTTTGATGTATCCAAACTCCCTGATCATTTTTATTAGGAGATAATATTTGATATAATTTATTTTTTTTAGCCATCGAGCTAATTGCTATCTGATCGTATCTGGGAGTCACATTTTTCTTATTTGGGAATAACCATATTTGCAACAACTTACAGTGGGAATCGCTATTGGCATTAAATTCACTGTGAGTGATCCCTGTTCCGGCACTCATAACTTGTATATCTCCGTTTTTAATAACAGTTCCATTTCCCATATTGTCCTGGTGTTTTAAATCTCCTTCCAACGGAATAGTTATAATTTCCATATTGTCATGAGGATGAGTGCCAAATCCTCTTTCTGGAGCAATACTATCGTCATTTAAGACTCTAATTACTCCAAAATTCATTCTCTCAGGATTGTAATAATTAGCAAAGCTAAATGAGTGATTTGCCTTGAGCCATCCATGATCTGCATGGCCTCTTGTATTTGCTTTGTGAACAACACTATTCATAGTTTTTATTTCTTTATTTGGAAGGTGATTAAATCCTATTTGGTCTTTTAGCTTATCGTAAGTTGAGATTTTTTTTGATGTATTAGATTTCAATATTAAGGGAGATGAAAGCCCAATTGCACTTAAAACAGCTGATTTTTTAATAAAATCTTTTCTTTTCATAATCCTAAAATAAAATTTAATTATAGGTATTCAATTAATGTTGATTATTTTATGAATTTAACTAACCAATAATTGGCTTAACTATTTCTCCAATAAGTTCAATTGATTTTAAAAGCTGTTTGTGAGATAGTTCTGCATTGTCCATTTGAAATGTAAATCTAGATATGCCACCTAAAGCTTCGCTATGTCTTAATATTTTTTCTGCTATTTCCTCAGGATTTCCAATCATTAATGCTCCTAATGGACCATTTTGGGCTTTAAATCTTTCCAAAGTCACTGGTGGCCAACCTCTTTCTTTTCCAATTCTAGTAAAAGTTTTTGCGTAACCAGGAAAATAATCTTCAACTGCTTGCTTAGAATTTTCAGCTACATATCCTAAAGAATGTAATCCAACTTTTAACTTATCTGGCGAATGTCCAGCCCTTCTTCCTGCTTCTTTGTACATGTCCACAAGTGGTTTGAATCTATGGGTTTCACCACCAATAACAGCTATCATCAATGGCATTCCTAAAGTGCCTGCCCTTAAAAAAGATTGTGGAGTTCCTCCCACACCAATCCAAATAGGTAATGGTGTTTGAAAAGGTCTAGGATAAATATATTGGTCAATTAAAGGTGGTCTAAAATCTCCTCTCCAATTTACTTTTTCATTTTTTTGTATTTCAATTAATAATTCTATTTTTTCCTCAAAAAGCTCATCGTATTGCTCCATTTTATATCCAAATAATTCAAAAGCTTCTGTAAATGAACCTCTTCCTGCAATTATCTCTGCTCTTCCATTAGAAACTAAATCTAAAGTTGCATAGTTTTGAAAAACCCTCACTGGATCTGCAGCACTTAAAACAGTAACGGCACTTGTTAAAATAATATTTTGAGTTTGAGCAGCTGCTGCAGATAAAATTAAATGAGGAGCACTATCTAGAAATTCTTTCCTGTGATGCTCACCAACTCCAAAAACATCAAGTCCAACTTCATCTGACCTTTTTATTCTTTCCAATAGTTTTTGAATTGAAATTGCATTTTGTTTTCCATTCAAATTTTCTATTGTTTCACTTGCTGCAAAGCTGTCTATTCCAATCTGCATCTTATAAATCTAACCATTTGTATCTTACAGATGTTACATATTTAAAAGAATCGTTAATTATATAATAACTATCTAGAAATTTATCAATAATTAAAGTTTAATAAACTTGTACTCTGAATTATTTATTTTTATTAGATATACTCCTTTTTTAAAATTTGAAATATCAATTTTTTGCATGTCTTTATAATTTGATATTTCTATTAATTTTTCACCTAACGTATTAAAAATTAAAAGCGGGAAATTGTCTTCACTATTTAATTCCATTTTTAAAAAGCTATTAGTTGGGTTTGGTATTATTTTAAAATTCTCATTTTTAGGATAGTTATTATCCTCCAAGTTTTGAATTCCTAAGTCTAAAAATGCGTCCATTGCTATAGAGGGGCTTCCATCTATATCCCATGCTCCTTTAGAGTAATTGGTGAAGTTACCATGGGCAATGGGTTCCCAATAAAAAACACCTAATCCATTTGCTTGTCTTGTTTTTTCAATAATATAAGTTAAAAACTGGTAAGAAATATCGGGTCTGTTATTTGAAAAACCAACTTCAACTACCATCACATCTTTATTGTATCTAGACTGTAAATCAATAGTGTTGTTATAGGCATCATCTACCAAAGAAATCCAATTGGATTCATTGGGATACAATGACATGCCAATAACATCAACTCTATTATTAATTAATCCATTATTTAATAGGCCATCTATATTCCATAAAAATAAACCATTATCATCTCCATTTGCTAGATGTAAAATAGTTTGAATGTTGCTATCATAGTTTTTTACAGCACTAGTGCCTGCATTTATGAATTTTGCATAATTACTAAATCCACCAGTAGAGGCTTTTCCAGTTGGCCAAAGCATTCCGTCATTTGTTTCGTTTCCAATTTGAACCCATTTTGGAACAATATTTTCATTTCCAAGGGCATTAAGAATATCAGATGTATGGTTATAAACTGCTGTTTCAAGTTGAGAAACAGAAAGACCAACCCATGCTGCTGGTTTGGTTTGGTTAGAGGGGTCTGCCCACCAGTCGCTGTAGTGAATGCAAATCATAATATCTAAATTTTCTGCATCTGCCAATTTTGATTTATTTACCAAATCGTCTATATCACACCAACCATTTGCCCCTGAGTTATTTGGATTTACCCATACACGCAATCTAATAGCATTTAATTCATAGTCTGTTAATAAAGGCATTAGGTCTCTATTATTCCCATTATTGTCTTTCCAAGAATATCCGTTGGATTCCATTTCTGTCATCCAGCTTACATCGGCGCCTTTTGAAATGGTATTTGTACTGTAACTAATACCACTAGTATCTTGAATAATTAATGGATTTGTATTCCAGTAACCTGCCCATGCATTTTCTACCCAAGTTCCGCTTTCATATAAAATTGCTTTTACTTGGTAGTAATCTCCTTGAGTTAAATCTGCAGATAGTATATTGTAACTGCTAATAAATAACTCTACAGAACTTTGAGTGTTATTTCCTACTTGTTGATTGATGAGAGTTTCCCCTGAAATAGAACTCTTGTAGTTATTGTTAGAATCTAAAATCTCTAATCCTATAAACATATTATTACCAGAGGAACCAGTTTCACTAGTATATTTAAAATTAACAACTACATTTCCACCAGTAAATGGATTTATTTCAACAGGATTATTCACCAATGAGATTATTTCTATAGTTTGTGCTGTTACTCCGATTTTAAGAACTATGGAGAGAAGAAAAAGTGTGGTTTTATATAGATGACTTATTTTAAGAATCATTAACTAAAAGTATTAATTTTTTAGTTTACCCGCAATATATCCAGTAGACCAAGCTGCTTGGAAATTATATCCACCCGTAATGGCATCAATATCCATTATTTCCCCAGCAAAATAAAGGTTTTTGATTTCTTTACTTTCCATAGTATTTAAATTTATACTATTTAAACTTATTCCGCCACATGTCACAAATTCCTCTTTAAAGGTGGTTTTCCCCTTGATTTGGTAAATATCATTACATAGAACTTCTACCAATTTATGAATTCCTTTATTGCCTAATTCGTGAAGTTTTTTTTCTAAGGTTAATTCACTTTTTTCAACGATAAAATTCCATAATCTTTCAGGTAGTTTAAATGCTTTTAAATTTCTCAAGGTTTTTTTAGGATGAGTTTTTACCAATTGATGCATTAAGCCAGTTACTTTTTCATAATTAGTTTCGTTGATCCAATTTATTTGAATATTAAATAAGTAATTTTTATCGCTTAGAATTCTTGCTCCAAAGGAAGATGTTTTAAGAACAGCTGGTCCACTAAACCCCCAGTGAGTAATTAATAATGGTCCTTTTGCTTTAAGTTTAGTTCCTTGTATAGAAACCTGGGTGTTTTCTGCAACTAATCCCATAAGTTTTATTATTGGTGTTTTGGGATTGTTAAATGTAAATAGGGAGGGAACTGGTTTTTCAATTTCGTGGCCAAGATTTTTAAGCCATTTTAGGCCTTCTTCTTTGGGAGAACCTCCAGTAGCTATTATCACTTTTTCAAAAACCTCAGGTATTTTATTTTCTTCCTTAAAATATAGTTTTAAACGACCATCTAAGTTTTTAATTTTTGAAATACAATAACCAGTTTCAAGCGAAATATTAAGTTTTCTTATTTCTTTAAATAAGCAATTAATGATGCTTTCTGAGTTGTCAGATTTAGGAAATACTCTATTGTCTTCTTGTACGTATAATGGAACATTCCTAGATTCAAACCAATTTATGGTATCTACCGTTCCAAACTCTTGAAATATTTTTTTTAATTTTTTTCCTCCTCTTGGATAAGCTTTGTGAAGCTCACTTATGGATTCAGTACCATTAGTGACATTGCATCTTCCGCCGCCAGAAATTTTTACTTTGGACAGTACTTTTTTGGTTTTTTCAAAAATTGTAACTGATGCATTGGGATGGTTTTCTTTTACATGAATGGCTGAGAAAAATCCAGCTGCTCCACCACCAATTACTGCTACTTTCATTTATTATAATATAATTACTTATAAATGTAAATATATTTTTTGTCAATAAATTAAATCAGTTTACCTCACCTAGGTATATGCCTAATGCTAAGGCTGTTTTGACTAAAGAATCTTCTAATTCAACTTTTTTGTAAGTTTCTATTCCTTTAGAAATTGGAAAATCTACCACTTTTCGATCACTCCAAGCAACCATTCTGTCAAATTTCTTTTGTGCTATTAAATCTACAGCATGAACTCCAAATGCACTTGCCAATATTCTATCTTGAGTTGTTGGAGGAGCTCCTCTCTGTACATGACCAAGAGTTGTTACTCTACATTCTGCGGAAGATTTTTCCATTATTTTATGGGCAATATAGGTTCCTATTCCACCTAATCTAACTTCCCCGTCAGCAAACTTTACCATGCTGCTATTTCCGTCTTCTTGTTTTACAGCTTCAGCTACGATAATTAGTGAGTGATTTATCCCGTAATTATTCATTTTTTTAAGCTTGTTGATAATACCATCAATAGAATAATTTATTTCAGGAATTAAAATAACGTCTGCACCACCAGCAATACCTGCATTTAATGCAATATGACCAGCATCTCTACCCATAACCTCTAAAATCATAGTTCTTTTATGACTTGCAGCAGTAAATTGCAAATTATCTAATGCATTAGCAGCTTCATTTACCGCAGTATGAAAACCAATTGAATTTTCTGTAGCACCTACATCGTTGTCTATGGTTTTAGGAATAGCTACAATATTCATATTTCCTTTGTCTGCTATATCTTTGAGTATTTTCATACTTCCATCTCCACCAATTACAATAAGTCCGTCGAGTTCAAGCTCGTTGTAACCAGCAATAATTTCATCGGTTCTATCTTTAAAGGAACCATCAGGCATGGGAAATTTGAACGGATTTCCTTTGTTGGTAGTTCCTAAGAATGTTCCACCTTGTCTTAGTAAGTTACCAGAAAAAGTATTGTAATTAAGTTTAATATAGGAAAGAGGTCTGTTCATTAAACCTACTGTGCCTTCTAAAATTCCAAAAACTTCTAAATTGTATTTGTCATTTGCTCTGTAAAAGATTGACCTTACAGCAGCATTTAGCCCTGCACAATCTCCTCCACTTGTTAGTATACCAATTCTTTTCATATTGTAAAATTAACAATAAGGGTCAATTAAATCAAAATTATTAGATTTATTTATTAAAAATATTAACATATTAAAGATCCATTTTTAGTAATTGATTGAGGCTGGATAATAACTACATTTTCTAAACTTCCATCAATTGCACCAAGAATAAGAAACTCACTTTGAATATTTGCAATTTGTTTTTTAGGTAGATTAACTAATCCTACAATTTGTTTTCCAATAAGATCTTTTAATTTGTAATTTTTAGTGATTTGAGCAGAAGTTTTTTTTATCCCAATTTCTCCAAAATCAACATGGATTAAATAGGAGGGATTTATTGCTATTTTGAATTCAACAGCTTTAATAATTGTCCCAACTCTCATGTCTATTTTTTCAAAGTCGTCCCAATTTATTATTTTTTTCATCTGTTATATTTGTATTTAAACCAATATAAAATTTTGTCTCAAAATTTTAAAAACAAAACATGTTGAAATTGGTTAAGAAATTGTATTAAAAATAATATTTATTCTAGTTTAAAATACAGTAATTTGTTTAATTATTTAATTTATGGATATTAACGATATAGTTAAAGGCGGTGATGAGAGAATAAAGCTCAAAGAAAATGGCCTAAATAAGTACCACGGGAACCCGCTCCTTTATGAGTCTGTTTTTAACAGGGGATCTTGTACAATGTCAAATCTTAATGTAGATAGTAAAAAAGCAGTGGACAGCATGCTTAAAAAACTAAAAAAAGAAGATTATGACAAGCTATTAAATCAACAACAAAAGCAACTTAAAAAATTAATAGATGTTAATTCTTTAAACGATTTCGATATTTTTTACGCTCCTTCCGGAAGCGACCTATGCTATTTTCCAATCATGTTTTCTAGAATAATTAATCCAGATAAGAAGATTTTCAGTGTCGTAACCTGTCCTGAGGAACTTGGTACAGGTTCTAATACAGCCATAAAGGGAGAGTATTTTTTTGGAACCAATCAATTTGAAGAAAAAGTTTCTAAAAATGACATTATTCATAAGGATATTATTATTGACCAACAGGCATTTTCTGCAAGAGATGACCAAGGAAATATTTTGAACCACAAATCTGATATTCTTGAAATAATAGATGAAAAAAGTTCTACTAACCAGGTAATTGCAAACTTAGTTATTGGAAGTAAATCTGGAATAGCAGATAATATATCTATGATTCCTAGAGCTAATGAAAATTGTTTTTGGGTAATCGATGTCTGTCAAATGAGAACTACTCAAAAACTAATAAATAATCTTCTTAGATTAAATTGCATGGTGATGCTTACTGGATCAAAATTTTACCAATCTCCTCCTTTTTGTGGTGCTTTACTAGTTCCAAAAAGTATAAGCTCTAAATTGGTTAATATTCAGGACTCTGCTATTGAACCTTTCCTGAAAATATTTAGCACATCAGATATTCCTTTAAATCATCCGAAACTTAGAAACAAGTTTAGGCATAATGAAAATTATGGAACTTTACTTAGATGGGAAGCTGCTATTAGTGAAATGAAATTATTGTCCTTTTTTGGAGAAGATATGGTTACCATGGCTGTAGATAGGTGGAACGCTTTTATTATTAGTCAACTTCAAATTAAAAGCAGTTATTTTGAATTAATGCCAGACCAACAATTTACCAATAGATCTATCGTTTCTTTTAATGTAAAACATCCCGACGGAAGTTTACTAAGCGATGAAGAGTTAAGAGTCTTGTATTTAGAAATTTGTGCAAAAGAAAGAAATGACTTTTTTGATTTTAAAAAAATAATAATTGGACAGCCAGTTAAGTACGATAATAAATCTTTTATAAGATTGGCACTTGGGTCTTATAATGTTCGAATGCTAATAGCAAATGACTTTGATTTTCAGTTTGACAAAAAATTGATTTCAATTATCATTAAGGAATTAAAGAAATTATACTGGTCCTAACTTTTATCTAATAAACTATTTGAATAACGATAAAAAATATTACGAGGATTTTTGTAAAAATCACCAGCTGCCTATATTTTATCAACCATGGTGGTTGGACTGTCTAGCTGGAGAAAATAATTGGGATGTAGCTATCTATAAAAAATCTAACGAAATATTTGGAGTTCTTCCTTATTATCAAAAAAATAAAATTGGTTTTAAGTTTTTAGGATTACCAATTTTATCCCAACATTTAGGTCCTTGGCTTATCTATCGAGATGGTCAAAAAAACAATACCAAGCTTTCCTTTGAAAAAGAGGCTTTAAGTTTTCTAATTAACCAATTACCTAAAGCAAATATTTCAGTAATTAAATTCCACCATAGCATGCAAAATATTTTGCCATTTGTATGGAATGGATTTAGAAGCTCTGTTAAATACACTTATCTTCTTAAGGATATACATAAAAAAGAAACCAATTTATTGGAGAATTTAAGCTCTAACACAAGAAAAAACATTAAGAAAGCTGAAAAAACTTTGGAGGTTTTTGAATCTGTAAATATTACCAAATTGTATGAGTTAATAGAATTGACTTTTAAAAGGCAGAGTTTAAAAGTACCATATTCAAAAGAAGTTTTACATAACTTATTTAAAACTTGTCAGTCCAAAGGGCTAAGTAAAATTTTAATGGCTAAAGATTCTACTGGAAATATTCACTCCGGAATTTTACTAATTTGGAACGAAAAAACTGTTTACTATTTAGTAGGAGGAAGCGATCCTAGATATAGGAAAAGCGAAGCCATGACATTAATTATGTGGGAATCTGTAAAATTTGCTTCTTCTTTTGCTCAGGAATTTGATTTTGAAGGTACCATGGTAGAATCCATAGAAAGATTTATAAGAGGATTTGGAGCTACTCAGCATCCTTATTTCCAAATTTCAAAAGTCAAGCCTAGTTTTTTAAAACCTTTATTAGAAAAAAAATACAACCTCAGTTAATTATTATTATGAAGAAAATACTGCTACTTGGATCTGGAGAATTAGGAAAAGAATTTGTAATTGCTTGCCAAAGGCTTGGACAATATGTAGTTGCTGTAGATAGCTATGACCATGCGCCTGCAATGCAAGTTGCGCATGAAAAAGAGATTATTAATATGCTAGATGGTGATGCACTAGATAGTTTGGTAGAAAAACACCAGCCAGATTTGATAATTCCAGAAATTGAAGCCATAAGAACAGAAAGATTTTACGCTTATGAAAAGCAAGGGTATAAGGTGGTTCCTAGTGCAAAAGCAGCAAACTATACTATGAATAGAAAATCCATTCGTGATTTAGCGGCAAAAGATTTAAATGTTAGAACAGCTCCATATCGTTATGCAACCTCTTTTAGTGAATTAGAAAATGGCGTTGAATATTGTGGATATCCGTGTGTAGTTAAGCCCTTAATGTCTAGTTCAGGAAAAGGACAATCTGTTATTAAAACTCCATCTGATATTCAAAAAGCTTGGGATTATGCATTAGAAGGTTCAAGAGGAGACTTATTAGAAGTAATTGTCGAAGGTTTTATTGATTTTGAATATGAGATTACTCTTTTAACTGTCACTCAAAAAAATGGTTCTACTCTTTTTTGCCCCCCTATAGGACATAGACAAGAAAGAGGAGATTATCAAGAAAGTTGGCAGCCAATGCCTATGGATAAAGAACGTTTAGAAGAAGCACAAGAAATGGCTAAAAAAGTAACAGATGCCCTTGGTGGAGCAGGAATTTGGGGCGTAGAGTTTTTTATTACAAAAGACGCTACTTATTTTTCTGAATTATCTCCAAGACCACACGATACTGGAATGGTAACACTAGGAGGAACACAAAATTTTAGTGAATTTGAATTACATGCAAGAGCTGTATTGGGTTTGCCTATTCCGGAAATTAAATTAATGAAAAATGGTGCATCTGCTGTTGTTTTGGCAAATTATACTTCCTTAGAACAACCTAAATTTTCTGGATTGGAGCAAGCAATGAGTGCACCTGATTCAGATTTAAGAATATTTGGAAAACCAACAAGTAGACCATTCAGAAGAATGGCAGTTACATTAACATACGGAAAAGAGGATGTAGATAGTTTAGTAGAAAGAGCTAAAAAACTAGCAGCTAAAATTACTATAAATTAGTTTATTTTTATTGTTTAGATGAGAAAATTAGTTCTATTATTATTCTAAAATTTAAATAATTATACACAAAAATTATCTTAGGATATGTAAATCTATTGTTACAAGAGAAATTGATTAATTTTTTAGAAATCTTAAGGATTTATTTATTTCTCCAGAGATATTAAGAATGTAAATACCTTTATTTAAAGAACTAACATCAATTAAATTATCTTTAATTTTTATTGATCCATTGGAAACTTTACGACCTAAATTGTCATAAATATTAAAAGTGTTTTCAGACAAGTCTACAGATGAATTTAAATAAATAACATCATTTGAAGGATTTGGGAAAACATTGATTTTTGTGTCATTTGAATTTTTAATATTTGCAAATGGGTTTCCAATTAAAAATTTAGATTTTCTAACTGGACTACTTGGAGGGCATGCTCCTGTTTGTGTCATAGTAGAAATCTGGACAACAGGAATAGCATAACCCATAATCCACCAGTGGTATTGATCTAATGTTGTTATGCAAGGAGCTGAACCAATTTGACCATCCGTAAAAGTTCTTGTTGTACGAACCAGCAAAGCGTTAATATGAACTGTTCCATCAGGCATGGTAATTTCACCAGTTTCTAATGCTCTGGAAATTACCTGGTCGTTTCTCTCTAAAAAAGGTGGCCCACCTGGAATTGTAAATGGAATATTCACTTCATAATCAGTGTGAATATCTCCGTTAGAAAAAGGATACGGATGTATTATTAGTGGCGATGAATAAGAAGAGGTAAGAACTGAGACTTCACCATGAAAAGTATAAGAGTTTGAATCAAAACCAATAAAAAATTGCTCTCCCCCCTCGTATTTTACATGACTAGCATTTGGGTAATTACTTCCTATTGTAGATGAGGATATTGGCAAAATTTGAATATTTTCATTGGATGTTGTTGTAGTACTAGAGAAGTCCCACGGACCCTGTTGAGAAAACATAGTAGTATCTGATTTAACAGATACATTATAAGAAACACCAGTTGTTGGAATATTAGGAGTATATAAAGTTTGAGATACGAGACTAAATGAAACCAATAAGAATAACAATAATATGAAAGAGTTTTTAAGCATTTTTAATTTTTGTATTAATTTATAAAAAAATCTTAAACTAAAAAATATCAGATTTGTTGTAGACAGCAGTTTTACAAATAATGTCGTGTAGAGCTTGTTTTTTTTCCCCTAATACAAAGAAGCATCCAATGAAGATGATGAATCCTATAATTCCAACAAAAGATCCTGTTATTTTAATCAATGCTCGTAAGAGAAGTTTGTCTATACTTGCTTTTTCTCCATTCATATTTGCTACAGTAATTCCAAGAATCATTTTTCCTGGAGTTTGTCCAGTAAATCCTTCCAAAACATAAAAGAATATTGAAGTAAATGCTATTCCTGCTAGTGAAGCGACAAGTCCAATAATAGAAGCTGCTATTTCGCCTGAAAATCCAGCTTGTATGGTTTCAAGTTGAGCTTCATCGTAAAAAAATTCTAGTAAAAATGCTGCCATTGCTGCACCTGCATAAATCCCTAGTACAACTCCAGGTAATAAACTAATAGTAAAATCTAACAGGGAGGAACCCAGTCTTTTCCCAAATCCTACTCTTTCAATTTCTTTATTTAATGTTAATGATTCTTCCATAATTATAAATTTACAAAATTAATAGCTAATTATATTCTTTTTAATTATTTGTCCATTGCTGAGAATAATTTTTACTGTAAAAAAGCCTTTTAGTTTTTTCACATCTAAAGAAATATTATTAATTCTTAAACTGCTCAAGCTTTTAATTTCTCTTCCAATATTGTCGTAAATAATAATCTCTGCAATTTCAGCTTCGCTGTAAATATTTAAAGTTTCTAAAGATGGATTAGGATATGTAACAACATAGGGTTTTTTTAATTCGTTGAGTCCAACATTTGGACAGTTTCCTGGCATATTGTTATCCAACCATATCAATCTTTCGCTAATCCAGTTTTTAAACTTAATAATTTCACCAGAGTAGGTGGTAGGTTGAATGCCAATTTCTGGAGTCCCTACATTAACTCCTAAAATAGGCCATCTAGTAAAATGTCTCTCTTGTGCATCGTTTATAATATTTTCTAGAGAATCAATAAAATGAAATAGGTTAGAGGTATCAAGAATAGTATTTCTAAGGTTAAAATATCTGCAAGATAGTTCATTGGCAAACGTACTATCTTGAATAAGTTTAATATACCATCCAGGTGGTTTAACATCTGTTGGTCCAGAATAATCGTGTCTCCAGCCTGCACCATTTAGCATGGAGGAACTATGGTCTTTGTATGCCCAATCAAAGTCCCAAACAGGACCTGCATAAATAAGAGAATCCTTACTAGATTTATCCTTATGGAAATTCCTACTTTTTTTAAACCCATCTACATTTCTAGCAAATTCATTTACAATAAAGTAGTCTATAAATGATCTTGTATTTATAAAAGGTCTATATCCAAATACTGGATCGTCAAAATCTGATCCCCAAAGTGCATCCTCAAAATCACCAACTAATGTTTGTATATAGTTTTTCTGCTGTATAGAAATCTCATCATAGTCTGGGTAATTGTATACATATCTAACTTCATCATTTGGAAAGTTTGGATTGTTGTAATTGGATACCCAACTATTATTCCCGTTCCAATAATCAACTCTAAAAATATAACCGCCAGTTAAACTATCTCCAGCGTTATCATCTAAATCTAGTTTAGATATGTCTACTCTTCCATTGTCTCTTTTAATTTTTTCTGTAAAGACATAAATACCATTATAAATATCGTTTATTACTACCTCGCATAGCTTTGTTCTTGGGGCATAGTGACCCATTTTTTCGAACAAATCAAATGCTAACACATTTCTTAGAAAAGTCTTGTCGTTGTAATTTGCAATTAGTATCCAATCATTTTCCTGTGGCATTCCAAACAAAGGGACATTATTGTTATTTCCTTGAATATCTCTTGTTTCTATCCCAAATGGTTTTTGGGGGAGAGTAGCCGAGTAGGAACCTCTTATTTCAATTCCAGCAATCCCTTGGTATACATTCCCTGTATCATTTGGATAGTTCAGTCCTAGTGGGTAATTGTCTATTATTTTGAAATCTACATTTATCTTAGGTTCGTCCACAATTATTTGGTTGTTGGTATTGATAATAATTAGTGGAATATTGGTAGAGTCTGGTGGATTTAGTCCGATGGATTCGTTTATATTAAGCTGATAGTTGCCATTTGAAGTTGCACTGTAACCATCAACTACTATAAAATAGGTAGTATTAGCATTTAAAAATTGAGCAGTTATTTTAGAATTATAAGGTGCAGAATAGTTTGGAGATTGGCAACCATCTTCTTGGCATCCTACTAGTGAATTGGTACAGTTGTTTTCAAATACATATAATTGGCAATCGTAATCTGTTATATCTTGACAAAGACTAATGTCTACATAAATATCGTTGGCTCCATTAGTAAATTGGTAGACAATATCATTGGCGCCACCTTGGTTTCCATAATCTGGGCAAGAAGCAAAATAATCATCGTTTGCATTGTTGGTATTTCCGCTTGCAATATATGGGAGAGAACTTACCACTATTGCGTTGGAACAATCTTCACCAAGTAGTTGACTTGAAAAGTCATTGAAAATAAATAAAAACAATACGATGAAAAGAGAATGAATTTTCAAAATGGAAAAAATTAGTTATAAATGTATAAATTTATTCTGTTATGAGTAAAAAAGTATTGGTTGTAGGGGCTAGTGAAAATCCATCAAGATATTCTAATAAAGCTATGATAAGACTTAAAGAGAATAACTATGAAGTTTTTGCTTTTGGTAATAGACATGGCAAAGTTATGGGAATTGAAATTTCAACGGAATTTCCTAAAACGGAAATAGATACTTTAACCCTTTATTTGAGTTCAAAAAATCAAAAACAGTATTATAATAACATTATAAACTCAAATCCAAAAAGAATTATTTTTAATCCTGGAGCAGAAAACGAAGAGTTATCTATTATAGCTAGGCAAAAAGGTATTGAGGTGATGAATGCTTGTACACTGGTAATGCTTTCAATTGGCAACTTTTAATACTTCAAATCGTATTTAACTATCTAATCTGTACTTTCATCAACTATAAATTGTTTTTTTAAAATATAAAGTTGTTATTAAATACCTTTTGTTATAAATTTCTAAACTAAATCTTTTTCTTGAAACGTATAATAATACTTTTTTTCTTATTTAGTGTTAGTTTTACTATTTGTAATTCTCAACAATCTAGTCCGTTTAATACTGTTATTTCTTGTCAAGATTATCTATGGAATGGGAATTTGTATTCCAATAGTGGTTTTTATTTTGATACGCTACAGTCAATAAATGGAAATGATAGTATAATAACTCTTTCTCTTATAATTAAAGATGCTACAGTAGACACTGTCCCTGTAAACTCTTGTGATTTTTATTCTTGGAGAGGCAATATTTATAACCAATCAGGAATTTATCGAGATACTTTACAATCTATTTTTGGTTGTGATAGCATATTGCTATTAGATTTAACATTAGGCAACTCATCTTTTACCAATGACTCAGTAACTAGTTGTCAAAATTATTTATGGAATGGCAATACTTACAATCTTCCTGGTATTTATACCAATACTTTCTCTTCTTTAGAGGGTTGTGATAGTGTAGTTACACTTTACCTAACTATTATTAATAGTGTTCAAGGAGATACTTTATCTGTTTCAGAATGTGACGAATTTATTTGGCAAGGATATCAATATAATCAGACAGGTGTATTTAGCGATACTCTTCTAACTAATAGTGGATGTGATAGTATTATTTACTTGAATCTTACAGTTAATAACAGCTATGAGATAGATGAATATGTAAATGCTTGTACAAGTTATAATTGGAATGGAATTACTTACAGCCTAAGTGGTGAGTATATTGATACTTTACAAACTTCATCTGGTTGTGATAGTATTGTTAATCTCAATTTAAATATTTTCTCTTATCAAATATTTTCAGATACTATTTTATCCTGTGAGAGTTATATATGGAATGGTTTTTATTTAGATAGCACTGGTTTATATACAGATACACTGCAAACAATTGGGGGTTGTGATAGTATTTTAATTTTAGATTTAACTGTTTATGAAAATGCTTTTGCAAACGATTCAGTTTCTACTTGTGAATTCTATGATTGGAATGGTGTTAGATATACTTCAAGTGGGGTATATGTTGATACTTTTCAAACATCCAATGGATGCGATAGTATTGTTTCACTGTCTTTAAATTTATTTCCTGTTTATCAAGATACTATTTTTGCTTCTGCTTGTGATTCTTTTGTTTGGTATGGAAATACATATACATCTGCTGGTATTTATACTAATTCATTTTCAACAATTAAAGGATGTGATAGTGTAGAGGTATTGAACTTTTCTTTAAATAATGATAATAATACCAGTCCAATAGATTTTGAATTAGTATTAGATAATTTTTGCTTAGAAACCCATTGGAATATTGTTAGTTCAGATGGAATTGTTTTGCATCAAGAAGGTCCCTATGACTGTAATATAAATGGATCTGGCCTACAATCCAACCAAACAATTAACAGATCACTTTCACTACAAGGACAAGATTGTTATACATTCACTCTATATGATGATTTTGGAGATGGACTAGGAGCATCTCAGTGGGGAGGAACTGATGGGAGTTGGTTGTTGAACGATTTAAATGGTAATTCTCTTTTTCAAGGACAAGGTAACTTTGGAGATAGTGTAAGTGTTAGTTTCTATATTAATGAAGATTTTTCAACTTCTATTATTGAAAGTGAAAATAACTTTTCTGAGATTATTGCCTATCCAAACCCATTTATTGGAGAAACAGAAATTCAAATTTTAAATTTTGAAGGTCTATACGATGTTTCAATAAGAGATATTCAAGGTAAAATAGTTCATAAATTATATAATCTTTCTGATAATCACTTTATACTAAGAAGTAATACTATTTCAAGAGGAGTTTATTGGGTTATTTTAGACAATCACCCTACAATAAAACCATTGAAATTAATAGTTCAGTAGAGTTTTTATTTAAGCTTGTTACATTCTATTTGTCTTTAAAATTAAGGATGATTCTTACAGATTCTTATATATTTGCCGCCTAAAAATAAAATTATGCTTTCAGCCAATAATATCACTTTACAGTACGGAAAAAGAGTACTTTTTGACGAAGTCAATATTAAATTTAACGGAGATAATTGTTATGGGGTAATTGGTGCCAACGGAGCGGGTAAATCTACTTTTTTAAAAATTCTTTCTGGTGAAATTGATGCCAACAAAGGAAATATAAGTATGGAGCCTGGAAAGAGAATGGCAGTTTTAACTCAAAATCATTCTGAATACGATGATTTTAGGGTAATTGATGCAGTAATGGTAGGTCATAAAAAACTTTGGGAGGTAATGAAGGAAAAAGATGCTATATATGCCAAGGCTGATTTTTCAGAGCAAGATGGAATTAAAGCGGCAGAATTAGAAGAAGAGTTTGCAGAAATGGATGGTTGGAATGCAGAACCAGATGCAGCAGCTTTATTATCAGGTTTGGGAATAATGGTTCAAGACCATGAAAAACAAATGAAAGATATGAATGGCAATCAAAAAGTAAGAATACTTTTGGCACAAGCTATTTTTGGAAATCCAGATTTTTTAATTTTAGATGAACCTACCAATGATTTAGATATTCAAACGGTTACTTGGTTGGAAGACTTTTTACTCAATTTTAAAAATACAGTTATTGTAGTTTCTCACGATAGACATTTTTTAGATACTGTTTGTACCCACATTGTAGATATAGACTTTAAAAAGGTAAAGATGTATACTGGAAATTATACATTTTGGTATGAAAGTAGTCAGTTGGCTTTGCGTCAAAGAAACAATGCCAATAAAAAAACTGAAGAAAAAAAGAAAGAGTTGCAAGACTTTGTTAATCGTTTTAGTGCAAATGCTTCAAAATCTAAGCAAGCTACAAGTAGAAAAAAATTACTACAAAAAATAAATCTGGACGATATAGAGCCCTCAAGTAGAAAGTATCCAGCTATCATTCTATCTTCAGAAAGAGAAGCAGGAGATCAGATTCTGCATGTTAATAATTTGAGTAAATCTTTGGATGGAGAGGTACTTTTTAAAGATCTTAATTTAAATATTTCTAAAGGAGATAAAATAGCTTTAATTAGTAAAAACGACTTAGCAACCACAGCATTTTATAATATTTTAAATGGACTTGATAAGCCAGATAGTGGAGATTTTAAATTTGGTCAAACTATTACTACTGGATATCTTCCTAATGAGAATGATGAGTTCTTTAAAGATCAAATATCTTTAATTGATTGGTTAAGACAGTTTTCTACAAATAAAGACGAAGTTTATATTAGAGGATTTTTAGGCAAAATGCTTTTTTCTGGGGAAGAGACTTTTAAAACAGCCAATGTTCTTTCTGGAGGTGAAAAAGTAAGATGCATGCTTTCTAGAATGATGCTAAGAGGAGGTAACTTTATAATGTTGGACGAACCTACTAACCATTTAGACTTAGAATCTATACAAGCATTTAACAATGCGTTAATTAGTTTTCCTGGAACCGTGATTTTTACTTGTCACGATCATCATTTTACACAAACTGTAGCCAATAGAATTGTTGAAATTACTCCCAATGGATGTTTGGATAAATTAATGACTTTTGATGAATATATTACAAGTGCTAAAGTCAAGGAGCAAAAGCAGTTACTTTTGAATTAGTTAGAAATTAATCCATTCCGTATTTAACCAATTGCTTTTTCATAATTGGTTTGAAAATAAAAGGAAAGTAAGATAGAATTAGCATCGCTGGGTATCCAAAAGGCAACATAGGACTTTCATCCTTTGATTTTAAAACTTGGTAGGGTTTGGCTCCAGAAAAGTGATGGTCTGAATGTCTAGTTAACTCAAATAATAGTACTCTTCCAATCACGTGGTCTGAATTCCAAGAATGTTCCACTTTTACTCTTTCATAAGTACCATCTTGTTTTAACTTTCTTTTAAGGCCATAATGAGAAAAATAATTTTGAGACTCTAAAATAGAAATCCCAAAAACAGCAGCTAAAAAATATAGTATTGTAACTTGTGCTCCAAAGAAATAATAAATGATTCCTAAAAATGACCAAGGAATAATTGTATGAATAATCATGGGGTTAAGCAACTGGTTTCCACCTTTAGATTTTATTTTTTCTGCCTCTAATCTCCACGATTTAAAATACCCACCAATTTGTGATTTCAATGCAAAAAAATAAAAAACATCTCCTTTTTTTGCAGTAGTTAAATCATTTGGTGTTGCAACATCTCTATGGTGTCCACCATTATGGTAAGTTATGAAATGGTTCTGCATAGAGGTGGTCAGTAGAACTCTAGCTAAAAACATTTTTAATCGATGATCTATTTTATGTCCTAGTTCGTGTCCTCCGTTAATTCCGTTAACTCCAAGTATTGTTCCCATTATTAAAACGTAACCTATTATATCTACTAATTCTAATAACGGATTGGAAATAGTTACTAAAAAAACATAAATTACATATAAATGAAATGGTACAAGCAAATACAAAATACAATTATAAAACCAATCTTCTTTTGCTAGGTTGTTTTCATCTTTAGAAAAGTTGTAACTATTTTTTGGAATTAAATTTTCTAAAATAGGAACTAAAATATACAAGACAATAATTCCCAAATATGCTAAAACTCCGGAGAAGTTAAAGGATATTAACGCCAAAATTGGACTAATATAAATTCCTAAATATTTAAGTTTTGACATTTAATTTATAATTTATGAGCAAGTAAATTATTTTAAAAAGTTACTAATTATAAATAATTTTCACAAATCTGTTTAACAAGTTTGAAATTGGATGTGGAATAATAAATACTATCTCCTATATCTTTTAAAACCAGATTTTTTTTGATTTTTTTTCTTATTTCTATTGGCAAAAAATTCTTGTTTGCGTTTTTGTTTTTGTTTTTCAAATTCTTTCTTTTCAGCATTGGTCATTGGCTGGTCTGTCTGAGGAAAAGGATTGGATGAAATAACTTTTATTTTTTGTTTGATTAGCTTTTCTATGTCTCTTATGTATGCATTTTCTTCTGGTTCACAAATAGAAATAGAAATCCCTTCTTCACCAGCTCTTCCACAACGGCCTATTCTATGCACATAAGTTTCAGCTTCGTTGGGAATATCGTAGTTAATAACATAATGTAACTTGCTAATATCTATTCCCCTTGCAGCGATATCTGTAGCAACAAGAATTCTAATTTTACCTTCTTTAAAATCTTTAAGTGCTCTTTGTCTTTGGTTTTGGTTTCTATCTCCATGAATGGCTGCACAATTAATATTTTTCTTTTTTAGATTTCTAACAATTTTATCTGCACCATGCTTTGTTCTTGAAAAAAGAAGTACTTGGTCTAGTTTTGAATCTTTTAATATGTGAAGAAGCAGTTCTTTTTTATTGTTTTTATTGGTAGTGTATAGATACTGTTGAATAGTATCTGCAGCAGAAGAAACAGCATTAACAGCTACTTTTTCTGGATTCACTAAAATTTGCCTAGATAGATCTAAAATATTTTGAGGCATAGTTGCTGAAAAGAATAGAGATTGTCTGTTTTTAGGTAGTTTAGCTATGATTTTTTTAATATCGTGAATGAATCCCATATCTAGCATTCTATCTGCTTCATCTAATACAAAATATTTTACTGCATTAATAGAAATAAATCCTTGGTTCATTAGATCTAATAGACGGCCAGGGGTAGCAACTAAAATATCTATTCCATTACTTAATGCTCTTGTTTGGCCGTGTTGAGAAACTCCCCCAAAAATTACAGTAGTTTTAAGCTTAGTATACTTAGAATAAGCTTTAAAGTTTTCTTCAATCTGAATGGCTAATTCTCTGGTAGGAGTAACTATTAGAGAAGATATTTTTCTATTTTTTTGATGGTTTTGATGGCCATTTACTAAATGCTGAATAATAGGAATTGCAAAGGCAGCCGTTTTACCAGTTCCTGTTTGGGCACTTCCCAAAACATCGTCACCACTTAAAACTAAAGGAATTGATTTGGCCTGTATCTCGGTTGGTTCTATATAGTTTTGATCCTTTAATGCTTTTAAAATAGGCTCTATTAATTTTAAATCTTCAAAATTCATTATGTAATTTGTAATTGGATGCTTGTTATTGTAAAGGTAACTATATTATTATCTGTAGAATATTTTTCAGATAAATGTAAAATTCAATAAAATTAGCCTCTATCTTAATTCTATTTTATCAATAAGAATTATGAATTCTTCATTTTTTTTATTGGCAATTAAGAAAGTTACTTCTTCGATAGATTTATGAAAGAAATTAGGTTCGTCCAATTTTCTTCCTCTAAAAGAAGGGTACATACTATTTAAAGGTATTTCTATTTCTTGCCATTCTCCAGAGCTTGAAAAAGAGGTTATGTAGGAAGCATAATCAGAAGATTTATGTTTTATTCTAAACTGATAGTTCTTACCATCTCCTTTAATTTTTAATACTATTGATTTAAACTTTTCTATGTTTAATTTATTAAAACCATATCTAACTGAGGAGAATCCACCATTATTATCTAAAGAAATTTTTCCGGAAAAAACACCTTTTCCATCCTTGTTTAACTGGAAGTTTCCATTCGATTTACCTCCCATTACCACATCATCTACAACTATCCAGTTGCTAATGGATGAATTTTTGTTAAAATTAAATATTATATGACTGGACAAAGAAGAAACTAAAACCATTGAGCAAATTAAGTATTTCATGAAGATAAAAGATTATTTTTTGAGCACTTTTTCATAAGCTCTTCTTGGACTTCTCCTAATATAAACTATCCCACAGAAAGAATAACCTAGTTTTTCAAAAATTTTCATCATGGGTATATTGTCGTGATTGGTATCTGCTTTGAGACTGTATATATTTTTCGAAAGAGCGTATTGTTCTATTAATTTTATCATCTTTTTGGCCATGCCTTTTGCTAAAAATTCTTCAGAAACAGCTACTCTATGGTAGACTACAAAATCTTGATCGCTAAGCCATCTTCCTTCGATATTTATATAATCTGGTTCATCATTGATAATTACTGCAGTATATCCTATAATAGTATCGTTTTGAGTTAAGACAAAACCTATTTTCTTTTCAATATCGCTTTTTACAACCTCCATATTGGGGTAGCCGTCCTGCCACTGGTTACTACCATCTTTTTTCCTACGCTTTATAGCATCTTTTAAAATTTGCCATATTTGAGAAGCTTCGGAATATTTAGCAGGTCTAAAATGATAATCCATTCTATGAATTTATTGTTTTCAGTTTGGTTATATCAGAATTTTTTAAATATCAGAAATAGTTTTATTTCCAGCCTGGAGGACTTGAATCTTTAGAAGCTGTACTTTCAATAAGATAAAACCATTGAAAATTTTGAGTAGAATATACATAATTAAATTCTTTTTCTTTAATTAAAAAAACACCAACTCCTAGTTCTAGAGCATCTTTACTTAATATGTTGGACTTATGCCCTGGAGATTTCATCCACTGAGTAACAATCTTTTTGGACAAGCTTAAGTAAGTGTCTTGTGAGTCAACGGGTGTTTTGGCAATATTTTCTGCAATATATGGATTGGTTATACCTGCAATTTTTGCTCTATCTTCTGGTTCTTTTCTTTTTTTAATTTTGGAGCTGTGACTGAAAAATTTTAGTTCAGCCATCATTTTGCTATGGTTAAAGGCTGCAATTTCTAGATTTTTATTCCAAGATATTATTTCTTTTTTTCTTTTGGCTCGCTCTTTATTGGTTAGAAAAAAAATAGTGGCATGAAGTAGGGGGTAGTCAATTTTATTAAAGTTTATAGTTTGGTTAATTTCCTCTAGCTTGCTAAAATTTACATGATTATATTTTTCATAAGACTGTTTTTTCCAAGAGCTGTTTTTAGTAGAAGTTTGTCCAATAAATAATATTGGCCAGGCGAAAAATAGAAGCAATACTTTTTTCATTTTTAATTGTCTTTAAAATAATAGATTTTTAATGAATTAAAAAAGTACTTAAATATTTAGTCTAAAAGAATAGGAGCACCAGCTACTTCCATTTTTTTACCAACAGCATTTACTTTTTCTAGGTAAGTATCTATTTTTGGTTGTAGTCGCTGAAAAAGCTCAGTTGCTACGTTAAAGCTTTTCATATGTAGTTCCGTTGGACCATAAGAGTTGGGATACCATCCTCCTCTCGAACTGTAAAGGCTGCTGAATAGAGAAACATTGTCTTTCTCACCAATTTCTTCTTTGGAAGGGCTTCCACCAATTTCTCTTTCTAAGCTGTTCATGGTGGCAACCAATTCATAAACTTCTTTTGTTAGAGATGCTCTTTGGTTATTTATATAATTTAAGTTTTTTTGGTAAGCCTTAACTTTCGTGTTTGCCTTATCAAACTTGTTCTGGTAAACATTTACTTTTTTGGTAAGTTCTGCAATTGAATTGTAGTATGCTTCGTGCTTGCTTGCCATAGGATTGGAAAGTGTATTTTTTCTTATGCGCTCCACCTCAAATTGTTGGTTCTGCTCTAAATCTGTAAGTACCCCTTCAACTCTTTTAAACATAGACACAGTGTATATTCCGGGAGATACCATTTTCTGAATAGAACTGTAGTCTCTTTTGGCAGATGCCTTAACTGCGGTAGTTAATTTGGTATTCAATTCCCAAGAAACTCTAGTTATTCCTTTTTTATAAGGAGCTGATAATTGAGTTACAGTTTTTCCATCGCTATTTTTTATTACCAATACAACTTCTGGTTTAGATTCATTTAGCTCATCGTCCAATGCTTCCCAACCAGGAAATGGAATATCCTTGGTTTTTTGATCTTCTAAAATTTTAACTAGCTTTTTTAGCTTTTTCAATTCTATTTTTGTTTTTTTAGCAAGTACATCAATCTCTTCTTCTAATATTTTATTGGTTGTTTTATATCCTGCTTTGTTTAATTTTTCTAAAAGGCTTCGGTCTGCTTTTTCAGACATTTCTGCTTTTTGTCTTTTTGCTCTTTTAGAAGTGTGTCCATCTTTAAGATAGTAAGTAAAAATAGCGCCGTAAGGAGGGTTTTTAGCATTGAAAGTCGCACCTCCGCTACTTCTAGTCCCTCCATTTATGCGGTTGTACTGAAGTGCTTTTTTAGGAGCAAACAAAATGGCTTCTTTTCCTATAGATTCCTCATTGATTTCCCTAAGCGGGCTATAGTCGTCAAGAACATAAAAACTTCTTCCAAAAGTGGCCAGTACAAGGTCGTTTTCTCTTTTTTGAATTGCCAAATCTCTAACTGGAATAGTAGGAAGTCCACTTGAGAATTTATGCCATTTCTCCCCTTTATTTAAACTTACATATACCCCGTATTCTGTTCCTAAAAATAAAAGGTTTGGGTTAATGTGGTCTTGTACAATTCGCCAAACTAGTGTTCCATCAGGAATTCCATCGCTTATAGATGTCCATTTTTTTCCACCATCAATAGTTTTATAAAGATACGGTTGGTAGTCGCCAAATTTATGATTGTCTAATGCTACATAGGCAGTTTGCTTATCGTACAAATCCGCTTTGATATCGTTTACAAATGCTGTAGATGGTACTTTTGGTAGTTGGTCCACAGTCATTTTTTTCCAGCTTTTTCCACCGTCTTTAGAGAGTTGAATAATTCCATCATCTGTACCTGCATACAAAATATTTTCATCTGCTTTAGATTCTGCTAGTGAAGTAATGGTGTTGTATGTGGACATTGCGTAAACGTCCCAAGCATTTTCAAAACTTTGTACTTTTCCCATAATAGGAAGAGCCAAACGTTCTTGATTTTTGGTTAAATCTTTTGAAATTGCCTTCCAATTATCTCCTCTGTTTTCAGATCTCCATACACGCTGAGAGGCAAAATAAATTCTTTTTGGATCGTGGTGACTTACTAAAATTGGAGAGTCCCAGTTGAATCTTTCATAAGGTTCATCAATTCCTGCTCTTGGACGAATATTTACAACTTCTCCATTGGTGCGGTCTATTCTGTTAATGTAACCCTCTTGCGATTGAGCATAGATAATATTTGGATTGCCTGGCTCGGTTGCTGGCTGATGTCCATCACCACCTAGAACTACTTCCCAATCAGAATTGGAAATCCCGTTTCTTTTGAATGTTCTAGAGGGACCTCCTTGAGTATTGTTGTCTTGTGTACCACCATATATATTATAAAAAGGTTTTGCATCATCCACCGCTAGCTTATAAAATTGGGTAATTGGAAGATTGCCAACAAATTTCCAAGTTTTAGAGCCGTCAAAAGATTCGTAGATGCCACCATCAGAACCAGCAAGCATGTAATTAGGATCTTCTTTTTTGAAAGTAAGAGCATGGTTGTCAGAATGTTTGCTTTTTTCGCTCATGGTGTAGAATTTTTTTCCTCCGTTGTCTGAAACTAAAACACGAACATTCATCAAATAAATCTTATCAAAAACATGGGGAGAGGCTACCAACTCTTGGTAATAATGAGGTCCTGTTCCACCAGAAACTGCATCAGACATTTTACTCCAGCTTGCTCCAGAATTATTGGTTCTGTATACACCGCCTTTTTTTCTCTCTAGCTCTATTGCTGCGTAGAGAACATTTGGTTGCATAGGAGAAATAGCAAGACCAATTTTTCCCATATTTTCACCTGGAAGACCTTTGGTTATTTTCATCCAAGAATTTCCTCCATCCATGCTTTTGTAGATAGAAGTTCCTGGTCCTCCGCCAAGAAGTGCGGCAACATTCCTATGTCTTTGCCAAGTGGCAGCGTACAATATGTCAGGATTATCTGGATGTATTAATAGGTCTGTAACTCCTGTCCATTCGTTTACTTCAAGGGTGTTTTTCCATGTAGATCCACCGTCATCGCTCTTGTACAATCCTCTTTCTCCACCAGAACTCCAAAGTGGACCTTGGGCAGCGACCCAAATTGTATTGGCATTTGTTGGGTGAACAATAATTTTTGAGATGTGCTCAGATTTTTTAAGTCCCTTGTCTTTCCACGTCTTCCCCCCATCAGAACTATGGTAAATACCATGTCCAATTCCTACATGCCTGCCACCTACATTTTCTCCTGTTCCTAACCAAATAGATGCATTATTGTTGGGATCTATGGTAATACATCCGGTAGAGTAGAAGGGCATATTTTCTGTAAGTGGGCTCCAAGTGGTTCCCGCATTGTTAGTTTTCCAAACTCCACCAGAACCAACTGCTACATACCAAGTATTTTCATTTTTTGGATCTATGGCAATATCTGCGATTCTTCCCGACATAAAAGCGGGTCCAATACTTCTAAATTTAAAACCATCTAAGGCAGAAGAAAGAGAAGGTTTTTGATTTATTTTTTCTTGCCCATAGGAAAGTTGAAATGAGAAGATAAACAAAAATGCAAATGCTACTAGATTAAGATTTTTCATAGAATAAATTTGTTAATTGAAAATAATTATAATGTAAACTTAGTAAAAACTTGGATTACTTTTGGGCTTGTTTAGAACCTTAGTTATTTGAAAATTATATTAATAAAATGGGGGTTGTGAAATATTATTGAAGATAGAGATCCTTTTAATGGAACGTTACCATTATAATATTATTTAATTAACTTAAATTAAGTTGCAAGTCAAAAATTAATATTATGAATAATTAGCCAGAAAAGTTTAAGGTCAATATGAGTATTAGGTAAATCAATTTTGCTTTTTTTTACCATTTATGTTTTTCTCTATGACGCACAACGGTGAGTGTATGTGGCGTGCCGACCAAATGTGAGGCATGCTCAGCATACATATTGTTAGGTTTTGTTGTACGTTCGTTTTATTTTTCTGTTCAAACTTTTTGTGGATTTCTCCAATTCCATGCTGCCCATCCTATATATATTGTAGTTGATATTTCTACAATACTGAAAAAGAGGTAGTGCATGGTAAAGTTACCATCTAGTAATGTTCCTGCTTGAATTAATGTAAATACAATTCCTCCAATAATATTAAACCAACGATTTAAAGAATATTTCAAAACCCTTGAAAGAACAATCATCACCATTGCAAATTCCATGATGATTGCAAAAGTTAGCAAGAAACCTTGTGTAAGTTCTATGTCTCCAACATGACCTGTTAAAAACTGATTGAGATCGGGAGCATGAAAAAGTATAAACACATCGCAAAAAATGTAATTAACTGCTACAAATATCCATAAAGTGGAGAATAATGCTTTTTTGTCCATATTTTCTAGTTTGATCATTTAATGAAGTACAACGGTTAGTATATGGAAAGTAGGCGATTTAGAAGTACCAAACTTTCGGTTAAGCATAAAGTTGGACACGAGCCAAAAGCTTTGATTATATTACTATTTCGCCTATTTTTTATATACATTGTTGGCGGTAGTTTTTATTCGACATTCAAATTTTGGTTTTCCACTATAAAATCAAAGGATAAATCTGATAAGCTTTTTCCATTCACAGTGGCACCCCAGGGACCATGACCTGCACCCTCTAATGGATAATAAACAAAATCAATTTCATTTGTTTCACATATAGTTTTTAAATCTTCAGCTCTACTAAAAGGTACGGTAGGGTCTTCTGTACCATGAGCTATAAACAATGCTGGGTCATTTGAGTCAAACCTTTGGTGTCCATAAATTGACTCCAGTATTTCTATAGATACAGTAGACCCCCAAAAGTCTAAAATTGTTTGTACTTCATAGGTTTG
>ENA-OQVM01000796-OQVM01000796.1-marine-metagenome-genome-assembly--contig:-NODE-796-length-46202-cov-26.481127_pt1 | contig 46202 bp, 42 predicted proteins | sample MGYA00237776_ERZ505498 | MGnify/ENA primary metagenome ERZ505498 (study PRJEB26159, sample SAMN06265151) | marine metagenome | isolation source: Helgoland LTER site | place: Germany:Helgoland, sampling...
CTTGAATAACCACATTGACTAGGCGTTCTGAAAAGCCATTGACTAGGCCTAATTTTTTAGAACGATAAAAGCCTTGCTTTAGTTGACCGATGATTTCAAAATCCCCTAAAATTTGCGAGTCTAATCCTGTTCCTACTTTAAAGATGTGATGAATGGCTTCTTCGTTCTTTAAAATAAATCCTAGTTGTTCAAAAACACTTAACTCCCCCCCAGAATGGGCACAAAGTAATTTGATGATTTGATAAGGATGTTCTGCATAGGCATAGATTTCTGTCCTATTGCAAGTGGTGTTGATCAAGATTTCTTTGATGCCTTTTTCTTTGGCTTCCTTGAGAAGGCTTAAACATTGCTCATTGCTCAAGCTAAACTTCCCCCTTGTATTAAGGTTAGCAGTTTTATAGCTTATGCCAATGGTATAAAAATGGTGTGTAGTAGAATCTACCTTCATGTATCAAATCTAAATCCGATACAAAAATAAAGGACGCCAGAGAAAAAAAGTAACGCTAAAAGTAGAGAAAGTAACGCAAAGCGATTATTTTTGACTAAATTCAACAAAAACAAGTGTTTAAGAAGGCTCAACCTAACCTATTAAGAACTATTCTAAATAAGTAAATCTCCTTTTCGATGGATAAAAATAACGATAAAAGTTTAGCAAAGCTAACCCAGATTGAAGAAGGCTTTTTTGTGATGCGTTTTCAAAATGATAGTGCAGCGGTTATTCGTGAAACTCGAGAGATGAGTAGCAGTTTTATTCAGTTTCATTTCTGTACAAAAGGCCGCGGTGATTTTCTTTTTAACGATGGGAATTACAGCTTTCCGGTAGAAGAAGAAAACAACATCTTGTTGTTTAACCCCCAGCGAGATTTACCCATGGATTTAAAGTTAGCTCCTAATGCATGGCTGGTGAGTGTAGTTATTTCTATCAAAAAGTTTCACAGTTTGTTTTCTCAAGACGCTGACCATATCCACTTTTTGAGTCCAGATAATTTAACTAAAAAGTACTATGATACTTCAATTATTACCCCCAGTATGGCGGTGGTGTTGAGTCAAATTTTAAGTGCAAATGTTCACCCCTCTATGCAGGCCCTTTACCTCAAAGGGAAGGTGTATGAATTGTTAAGTCTTTATTTTAATAAGAGCGAGGATGCGAACAGTGAACAATGTCCATTTTTAGTCGACGAGGAAAATGTGCGCAAGATTAGGCAAGCTAAAGAAATAATTTTAACCCACATGGCAGAACCCCCCTCTTTACAAGAATTGTCTGAGGAGATCGAGCTAAGTTTAAGCAAGTTAAAAGAAGGCTTTAAACAGCTCTATGGCGATACGGTTTATGGCTATTTATTGTCGCATAAAATGGAAGAGGCAAGACGAATGCTTGAATCGGGGAAATACAATGTAAATGAGGTAGGCTTAAAAATAGGCTACTCAACTGCAAGTCATTTTATCGCTGCCTTTAAAAAGAAATATGGCACCACTCCAAAAAAATACCTACTATCCTTATCTTCGTAAAAAAAATGCTGGCGGAGCGATCCACCAAAAAAGAAAAGAAAAAGCATATGAAAGGAGTCTTATTGGTCAATTTAGGGTCGCCAGACAGCCCAAATCCACCAGATGTAAAAACCTATTTAGGAGAGTTTTTAATGGATGAAAGGGTAATTGATTTGCCTAAACTATTCCGCACCCTATTGGTGAAGGGGATTATCTTAAATACTCGTCCAAAGAAATCGGCTAAAGCCTATAAAAAAATATGGTGGGAAGAAGGATCTCCCTTAATCGTTTTATCAGAACGACTTCAAGCGAAAGTGCAAGACAAGACTAGTGTGCCTATAGAATTGGCGATGCGCTATGGGAAACCTTCCATTAAAACTGGGCTTCAAGCCTTATCCGATAAAGGGGTGACAGAGACACTTATTATACCCCTCTACCCCCAGTTTGCTATGGCGACGACAGAGACCATTTTAGTTTTGGCAGAAGAATTGCGTCAACAGCATTTCCCGCAAATGAGCTTTACTGCTTTGCCGCCCTTTTACAAGCATCCAGATTATGTTAGAGTCTTATCAAATTCGATTCAAGACTATTTAAAAGACAAAGAATGGGAGCATTTACTGTTTTCATATCACGGGGTGCCAAAACGCCATATTCGCAAGTCAGACATCACAAAGTCGCACTGTAAAATGGACGGGAAATGTTGTCAAACCGACTCTCCAGCACATGAATTTTGCTACAGTCATCAATGCTATGAAACCACAAAACAAGTCGCCGAATATTTAGAATTAAAAGAAGGGACCTATTCCACTTCTTTTCAATCGCGCCTGGGACTTGATCCATGGCTGCAACCTTATACCGATAAAACCATTGAGGCTTTCGCCAAAAGGGGCACTAAAAAAATGGCTGTGGTTACACCAGCCTTTGTTTCTGATTGTCTAGAAACCCTTGAAGAAATAGGGATGGAAGCTGCCGAAGATTTTGAAGATAATGGAGGAGAACACCTAGAAGTAGTTCCCTGCATTAATGATCGCGAAGAGTGGATTAATGTAATGAGTCGCTGGGTCGATGAATGGGCTCTTTCACCGGTAAAAGCCTAATGGCAGATCGCTCGACACAAATGGGGACAGACCCCATTGGCAAACTATTGATACGGCAAGCGGTTCCAGCTTCCATTGGCATTCTAGTGATGTCACTCAATATTTTAATTGACACCATTTTTGTGGGACAGTGGATCGGTGCTAATGCTATTGCAGCCATCAATGTTGTTCTTCCAGTTTCTTTTTTTATTGCCGCTTTGGGAATGTCCATTGGAATGGGTGGAGGTTCTATTATTTCTCGTGCTTTAGGGAGTAATGAAAAGGCTAGGGCGAACAAAGTATTTGGGAATCAGTTGACCCTAACCTTTCTCTTTACCCTAAGTTTTATGATCATGGGTTTGGTGTTTTTAGAACAAATCATTCCACTATTTGGTGGAAAGGGGGCACTTTATCCCTTAGCTAGAATTTATTATATCATTGTGTTGATTGGAGTGCCCATTCTAGGTTTCTGTATGATGGGAAATAATACCATACGAGCAGAAGGCAAGCCAAAGAATGCCATGTACGCCATGGTGTTGCCTTCAATATCTAACTTGATCTTAGACTATGTTTTTATCTATCAAATGGGCTGGGGGATGGAAGGTGCCGCCTGGGCAACCACCTTGTCTTATGCCATTTGTGGAGCTTATATCCTCTATTTTTTTATATCTAAAAAATCAGATTTAAGTTTAGGCTGGAATGATTTATTACTCGATTTAAAAATTGTCAAAGAGATGGGAGGACTGGGCTTTGTTACCCTCGCAAGACAAGCCGTGGTGAGTGTTACTGTCCTCTTAGTGAATAATATTTTATTCACCTTAGAAGGAGAGAATTTAGTCGCCGTTTATGCTATTATTAGCCGCATGTTAATGTTTGCTCTTTTCCCTATCCTGGGAATCACACAAGGTTTTGTTCCTATTGCAGGCTTTAATTATGGCGCAAACAAAAAAGAGCGGGTGGTAGAAGTCATCAAGAAAGCCATTCTTTATGCGACGATATTAGCCACGTTGGTTTTTGTAATGATTGTCTTTTTTGCCGATCATATTGCAGCGGTGTTTACAAATGAACCCGAAGTAGTTTCAACAACAGCAAATGTTTTGACTTGGGTCTTTTTAAGTACACCCATTATTGGGATTCAGTTGATTGGTTCGGCTTATTTTCAAGCGATTGGGAAAGCAATCCCTGCCTTATTATTGACCTTGACGAGACAGGGTTTTTTCTTTATTCCGTTGCTGTTGATCATGCCGCGTTATTATGGTTCTTTTGGGGTGTGGATCTCTTTTCCTATTGCAGAAGCGGTCGCGACGGTGGTTACCGCCATCTTCTTACAGCGAGAGCTGAGAAAATATATCGCTTCCAGCTAGAGCGTTTGCTCTCTTCTTTTTGTATTTTTAGCAGAACAATTAATCTTATATCAAGGTGGACGCCTATTACAATTACATCAAATCTTTGCATTTAATCTTTGTGATTACTTGGTTTGCCGGCTTGTTTTATATGCCTCGTTTATTTATTTATCACATTGAGGCGATGGAAAAAGGAAGTCCAGATCGAGAAATTCTTGCCGAACAACTCAAATTGATGGCAAGGCGTTTATGGTATATCATCTCGTGGCCTTCGGCGGTGTTAGCGACAATTTTTGCGCTGCTTTTACTCTATATCATTCCGTCTTGGTTAACACAAGATTGGATGTTAATTAAGTTATTTTTTGTGGGTTTGCTATTTCTATATCATCTCAAGACCCATCGCATCTTTAAAGCTTTTCAAAAGGACGACATACAATATTCATCTCTGTTTATGCGGGTGTGGAATGAAGGGGCAACCTTATTGCTTTTTGCCATTGTCTTTTTGGTGATTTTAAAGAGCAGTTTTCATTGGATTTTTGGAGTATTATCTCTGATAGGATTAGCTGTTTTATTGATGCTAGGAATCAAGCTGTATCAAAAAGTTCGCAAGGATTAAAGTTATGAAAGGAAGAAAAATTTCATTAAGATCGAGGATATTTTTCTCCATGATTGTCTTGACGATTTTCTCTCTTTTGTTGATTCTTTTTGCTTCCTATTTACAATACAATTCTCAAAGCGAAGATTATAATTTAAGGCGACTCTTCCGAAAAGAAACTCAGGTAAAAACCCACTTAAATTATTTGATGCAGCGCGACACTGCTTTTCAAGAAATTCAACAAAAAAAGGCGAATTATCAGCAAGAATTCACTTCTATTGCAGCCATTCACAAAGTACAATACGCACTTTTTACCCTAGAGGGTTTACCCCTTTTTTACTCTTATGCAGAAATGGGTGAAGAGGATGAAAATTATCGCTTGTCCCAAGAAGTGGTTGCGCAATTATTCGAAGATCAAAGCCTTCGGTTATTACAACAAAATCAAGCTGAAAAAGGAAAATTTCAATCCTCCTACAGTGTCTTGTCAGATGACAATGGGCAGCCTTATGTGATTTTATATTTTCCTTATTTTGAAGATGTATCTTTTAGCACGACAGAGTTAAATACCTTTTTAACTCGGGTATACCAGATCTCTTTATTAATGACGATTATTACTTTTTCTTTTGCCTTTTTATTGTCAGGATTTATCACACGACCGATAGAAAACCTTCGAAATAAAATCGATAAAATAGGTCTCTTAAAAGGCAATAAAAGGGTTACACTAGATAATGCCAGTAAAGAGATAGACAGTTTAGTGACCTCTTTTAACAGCATGTTAGATGCCTTAGAAGCGAGTGCAGAAAAATTAGCAAAAAGTGAACGGGAGCAAGCCTGGCAAGAAATGGCCAAACAGGTAGCCCATGAGATTAAAAACCCGTTAACCCCTATGCGATTGACCATTCAAAGCTTTCAGCAACGGTTTGATCCTTCAGCAGAAAACGGTTTGGATAAACTTAACGATTTCTCTAAAACCTTGATTGAGCAAATCGATACCATGAGTAGGGTAGCTAGTGCTTTCTCTGATTTTGCCACCCTTCCACAACCTAATATCCTAGAAGAGGACATTACAGAAATTACACGTCTTGCCACAGAGATTTTTGACAATGCAAAAATCAAATTAAATTTCCCATCAAAAGCAGTTGTTTGGCCAATCGATAGAACCCAATGGATTAGGGTAATGACCAACTTAATACAGAATGCGATTCAGGCTGTCCCTCAAGGAAAGTCTCCTGCGATTGAAGTTACCTTAAGAGCGACTAAACAAAAACTAAAGGTTCAGATTAAAGATAATGGCACAGGGATTTCGCCAGATGATATCCCTAGGGTATTTGAGCCCAAGTTCACCACTAAAACTGGAGGGATGGGACTGGGTTTAGCCATTGTAAAAAATATCATTTCTTCTCTTAACGGGACCATAGATTTTAACTCGTCTTTTGAAAAAGGAACCACTTTTTATATAGAATTAAACCGATAAATCAATGATGACATTTGAGCACCTTTTAGTTGAAAAACAAGATAAAATTGCATGGGTAAGTTTACATCGACCTAAAAAATTAAACGCCTTGAATGCTGCACTATTAGAAGAGCTTCATCATTTATTTCAAGGCCTAGCACAGGACAGTGAAATTCGTGTAATTGTCTTAACGGGAAGCGGTGAAAAAGCTTTTGTTGCGGGAGCAGATATAGCAGAATTTGCTCTGTTTGACGCCCAGCAAGGTGAAGCATTGTCGCGTAAAGGACAAGAGAAGGTTTTTGATTTAATTGCACAATCTTCTAAGCCAGTGATTGCAGCCATCAATGGTTTTGCATTAGGCGGAGGACTCGAATTGGCCTTGTCCTGCCATATTAGAATTGCTTCAAAAAATGCCCGTATGGGCCTACCTGAAACTTCTTTGGGTGTAATTCCAGGCTATGGGGGAACCCAACGTTTGGCGCAACTCATTGGCCGTGGTAGAGCAACAGATTTGATTTTGACCTGTAGAATGATGGGGGCAGAAGAAGCCTTGCAAGTTGGTCTTGTTACCCAGGTGGTTGCTCAAGAAGAACTTTTAGCGAGCGCGGCAATATTAGCCGATAAAATCATGCAGAATTCTTCTAATGCTTTGGGACATGCATTGGCTGCGATTGATGCGGGTTATCAAGAAGGCGCAGACGGTTTTGAACAAGAGATTAAAGCCTTTGGCCAATGCTTTGGCCATCCAGAATTTAAAGAAGGAACACAAGCCTTTTTAGAAAAGCGAAAGGCTAACTTTTAACCCCTATTTTTACGGCATTTTCTAACAAATCAATCGCTTTTTCCATTTCCATTTCTTGAGGTAAAATAGCTTTTTGAACCTTTATCTCTAAACGTACTCCTAATGGCATGGGGAAGTATTTCCACTGGGCTAATTTCCAAGAGTTGTTAATGCTAATAGGAACTAAAACAGGGTCTTTAATGTTGTTAAGTAACGTGCGCAAACCTGCTCGTTGAAATTTTTTAGGTTGCCCATTACGGGTTCTTGTCCCTTCGGGGAAGATCACCACTGACCAGTTGTTTTGTTGTACATTTTCTGCAAAACTAGCAATGGCTTCTAACGAAGCCAAAGGTGCTTTTCGGTCAATTAAAACATTGCCGCCATTGCGCAGATGATAAGAAATACTGGGTAGCCCTTCTCCCAATTCTTTTTTGGCGACAAACTTAGGATGATGTTTTCTCAAATACCAAATAAGGGGCGGGATATCATAAGTACTTTGATGATTTGCTGCAAAGATCAAAGTTCCTTCTTGTGGGAGAGAATCTGATGTTTTAAAGTCGATTCTTGTCCCTAAAAGATTGAGGCATCTTAAAAGAAGAAAGTTCAAAACATCTATTGCTTTTTTTTGCGCACTGATATTTATCCATCGCAAACAAAAGACTTGAATAGGATGGAAAAACAAGAGACAACTACTAAAAAAGCAGTAATAGAGAAAAGATAAGGGATAAGCGAGGAGCTTTAACATCCACCTTTAGATTGGTTTAGCAGTGCTCGTCGTAAGCTTGTCTTAAGTTAGCAGCAATTATATCTGCAGGACGACCTTCGATATGGTGACGTTCTAACATATGCACTAATTCTCCGTCTTTAAACAATGCCATTGAAGGAGAAGAAGGAGGAAAAGGCACCATCATAGAACGAGCTGCATCTGTTGCTTCTCGATCTACTCCTGCAAAAACAGTTACTAAGGAACTAGGGACTTTTTCGTTATCTAGTGAAAATCTAACCCCAGGTCTTGCATTAGCTGCGGCACAGCCACAAACAGAATTTACGACAACTAAGGTGGTACCCTCTGCATTGATAGCCGCTTCAATCGTCTCTACTTCATTTACTTGTTTAAAACCTACTGCGGTTAACTCGTCGCGCATAGGTTGTACTAATTCAGCTGGATACATAATTGTTTTTTTTTGCTTAGGCAAAGATAAAGAGTTTTCTCATTTTGACATTGTAGTTGTCCTCATTTTAAAGTTAAAGTTATCTTTGTTCTTAGAAAGATCAAGAGAATGATAAAGTGGATAACGGCCATATTAGGATATACTTATTTTCGCTTTGGCGGTGCAATCTTAGGCTATTTTATTGGGAGTGTTTTAGAGCAGCTTTTTCGTCAAGAAAGACGCAACCCTTTTGCTAGTGTTCAATCCCAGCGAATGCAAGCCGACCAAGTACAGCTGAATTTACTCTCTCTTGCAGCCATTGTAATAAAGGCAGATGGGAAGGTAGATGAAAGGGAGTTGCGCTTTGTACGGAATTATTTTATCAGTAATTATGGAGAGGCCTATGCTTCTTCAATCTTCGCAAAATTCAATACAGAGATTAAAAAAGAGCAGCAAAACTTAAATGAGATAACTCGTTTGTTTGCTCAAAGAGCTCCATATGAAACCCGCCTCCAGATTTTACACTTTCTTTTTGCCATTGCGAATGCCGATGGACATATAGCTGAGCTTGAGGTCCAAAAAATTATTCAAATCGCTAATGCCCTGCAGTTGCGTTCCATGGATTTTGAAAGCATTAAAGCGATGTTTGTTAAATCTGCAGACAACGCCTATAAAATCCTTGAAATTAGCTCTAGTGCTAGCGATGCTGAAGTAAAAAAAGCCTATCGCACCATGGCGAAAAAATATCACCCCGACAAGTTACAAACACAGGATGAAGCTCTAAAAAAAGGCGCGCAAGAAAAATTTCAGCAGGTGCAAGCGGCTTATGAAGCTATTCAAAAAGAAAGAGGTTTATAATGGAGACTTTTCAATTTTATACCACATTAGGATTTCAACATGTTACTGATCTTAACGGCTTAGATCACTTGTATTTTATTGTTGCTTTAAGTTTGCCTTTTGGGATTAATGACTGGAAAAAACTTTTGTGGTGGGTAACCTTATTTACCCTGGGGCACAGTCTTTCTTTGATTGGCAACTATTATGCTGGCTATGGTTTTTCTAGTTATTGGATAGAATTATTAATCCCTATTACTATTGCGGTGGGCTGTTTCCCGTTGTTATTGCAAAAAAGGCCAAGTACAAATGGTTTTAGCAGTGTATTAACCTTTCTTTTTGGCTTAATTCATGGCTTAGGTTTTGGACGCTTTTTTGCGATGATGGTTGAACCCGATGCCGCAATTGTCGGTCTTTTTTCTTTTGCTTTAGGAGTAGAATTAGCCCAGTTAGCCATTGTTTTAGCCGTGTTATTACTCAACTTTTTTATCTCAAAAAGGTATCGTTTCTTAAAGTTTTGGCGTTTGGGATTAGGGGGGATAATCTTCCTGCTCGCCCTTGTTATGATAGTTGAAAGAATCTAACTATCTTCCTTTTCTAATATATTTATTTTCATGAAAAAAATTGCTTCTTCCTTTACATTACCCAATGGTTCTGTTTTAATAAATCGCATTGCAAAATCGGCCATGAGTGAAAACATTGGGACCTTGAGCAATGCTCCTACAAAGACCTTGATTAATGCTTACAAAGTATGGGCAAAAGGGAATCCGGGTCTTTTGATTACAGGAAATGTAATGATTGACAGCAAGGCGCTGGGGGAGCCCAGAAATGTTGTGGTGGAAGATTATACCCATTTTGAATTATTAAAAGAGTGGGCAAAAACGGTAGAAGGAACGGGCGTGCATTTATGGCCACAATTGAATCATCCAGGGCGTCAAGCCTTTGGTTCAATCAATAGAGAAGTTGTTGCGCCTTCGGCGGTCCCATTAAAAATGGGGGGCGCCTCTAAAATGTTTAAAGTCGCTACTCCGCTAACAGAAGAGGAGATTTGGGACATCATTAAACGCTTTGGGAATGCGGCAAGAATCATGAAAGAAGCCGGTTTTACGGGCTGTCAAATTCATGGGGCACATGGCTATTTGGTGAGTCAGTTTTTATCCCCAATTAGCAACACCAGAACAGATAAATGGGGCGGTCCACTAGAAAATAGAGCCCGTTTTGTCTTGGAAGTCTATCGTGAGATTCGCAAGCAAGTAGGACCAGATTATCCGGTGGGAATTAAAATTAATTCTGCCGATTTTCAACGCGGTGGTTTTACCGAAGAAGAATCGATGGAAGTCGTTCAAATTCTTTCATGCGAGGGGATGGACTTGATTGAAATTTCTGGGGGGACCTATGAAAAGCCTGCCATGGTAAAAGGGAACCGCAAACAAAGTACCGTTGAGCGAGAAGCTTATTTCTTAGATTATATCAAGAAAGCACGTAAAATAACCGACAAACCTTTGTTGCTTACCGGTGGATTTCGATCGGTAAAAGTGATGGAAGAAGCCCTTGCAGGAGGAGCGATGGATGTGATAGGCCTGGGAAGACCTTTTTGTTTGTACCCCAATCTGGCTCAAGATATTTTTGACGGAAAAGAAAGCCGCTTTGAAACTCCTGTCCCCAGGATAGGAATCCAACTGTTAGATAAAATGGGTGGGGTAGAACTCCCATGGTATGAGTTGCAAATTCAACGCCTAGGGAAAGGAAAAAAACCTAAACCTTCGCTAGCGGGAATCTGGGCATTTTTGTTTACACTAAGGGGGATGTTTTTAAAATCTTTTTTAAAGAATTAAGCCTCAAAATTGATATCTTCGTTTAGCATGAATAAACAAGCACAATACGATCGCGCATATCTTTCAATGGCAAGGACTTGGGGAGACCTCTCATACTGCAAACGCAAGAAAGTAGGTGCCCTAATTGTCAAAGATCGGATGATTATTTCTGACGGCTATAATGGCACCCCTTCGGGTTTTGAAAATGTTTGCGAAGACGAAGAACACTATACAAAATGGTATGTGTTACACGCCGAGGCAAATGCCATCCTAAAAGTTGCTTCTTCAACACAATCGTGTCAGGGTGCAACCCTCTATATTACTCTTTCACCTTGTAAAGAATGTTCTAAATTAATCCATCAATCGGGCATCAAGCGCGTGGTTTATGCCACTGCTTATAAAGATCTGTCTGGGGTTGATTTTCTAAAAAAAGCGGGGGTAGTAGTTGAACATTTTTCTTTAGAAAACAAAAGCGAATGAAGTCCTACACCGTCTACATGTGGGTAGTTGTGCTACTTTCAATAACGCTAGGGTTCTTGATTGGGAGTAATCAACAAATCGTTCAAAATGTAGTACGCCAACCGATGACAGGAAATCAAAAACTGTCACAATTTATGCGGTATTTAGATCAATATTATGTCGACCAAATTGATACCGATAGTTTAGCCACAGAGGTAATTCAAGATTTAATCAAAAAGTTAGATCCCCACTCTTTCTATATCTCCAAAGAAGAATTGTCTCGTATGGCAGAGAATATGCAGGGAAATTTTGTCGGGATAGGCGTGAGCTTCTTTATGGTAAACGATACCGTTAATGTGGTGCGAGTTCTTCCGGGGGGTCCCAGTAAGGCGGCTGGAATTTTGGCGGGGGATAGAATATTAATTGCCAATCAAGACACCCTTTATGGGAAGCAATTGCAAAGCCAAGACATTGTTAACATCCTTAGAGGAGAAGAAGACAGTCCTTTAAAACTATCACTCTTTCGCCCTACTGAGCAAAAAAACCTAATGGTAGAATTAAACCGCGGAGCGGTTCCTATTACCTCTGTCGCGCACTATTTAGTCGAACCAGAAATAGGCTATATCCAGATCAATCGTTTTGCAGAAACAACTTCAAGAGAGTTTGGCAAAGCCATGACATCCCTTAAGCAGCAAGGAATGACGCAGCTAATTTTAGACCTGCGTAATAATCCAGGAGGATATTTAGATACTGCCGAAGAAATTGCCGATACCTTCTTGAGCGAAGGCAAGTCGATCGTTATGGTCGAAAGCAACAAAGGAGAGCAAGAGGTAACTTATGCCACAAAAGAAGGTGTCTTTGAAGAGGGACAAGTCTATGTTTTGATTAATGGCGAATCTGCCTCTGCAAGTGAAGTGGTGGCAGGAGCACTGCAAGACAATGATCGCGCTTGGATTTTAGGGCAGCGCAGTTTTGGGAAAGGCTTAGTACAACAGCAAATGCCCTTAGGGACTAAAGAAGCAGTTCGCTTAACCACAGCGCGTTATTACACCCCTACAGGACGATCTATACAACGGGCTTATGACAAAGGGAACGAAGCTTATTATGACGAAGTTCAAGAGCGTTACCAAACAGGAGAAATTGCCGATGCGACAAAAATACCTCAAAATGACTCCCTTGCGTTTACAACTCCAAAAGGAAGAGTGGTTTATGGCGGCGGCGGGATTGTGCCAGATATTTATGTGGCAAACACAGCAAGTTTAGACGAAGAATGGAGCAGTTATCTTTTACGCTCTAATCTAATAAATCACTTTGTCTTTAGAGAATTAGATCAACGCCGTAAAGACTTTGAAGACCTAGATCGGGAAGCATTTATAACTTCCGCTTTAGCAGAAAAAGAAAGATGGATCACCGCTTTGAAGCAATACATAAAAGAGCAAGGAGTTCCTTTGCAACCAGAAAATGAGGAACTTGCTACCACCGCAATACATTCCTATTTAGGATTACAGCTTTTTGACGAAGCTGCGCACTTAAAAATACTTCATCGACAGGACGAATTTATCAAAAAAGCCTTGCAAGAGCTTAAAGAAAAACCTTTGGATTAATTAAAAGTCCTTCCCTTTTTGCTTGGCATTTATCTTTAGCGATAGCAAAAGAATCCAAATAAAAAGTAAAGCAGAACCTGAAGCTAAAATTCCAATAATGGCGACCAGGCTGTCTCCTTCTGTAGGCATTTCCCAGTCAATCATAGTGAGGTTAAAAATCATCATTCCTAAGGCCAGTACTGCCATAACACGCAAGAAGTTTTTCATAGTATATGGTTTAAAAGAGTTGCTGCACGTTTGATGTAAAGAGTTTTACAGCAATAGCTAATAGGACTACGCCAAAAACTTTTCGAATAATATTAATTCCAGATCGTCCCAGCAGTTTTTCGATTCTACTAGAAGATTTTAAAATCACATACACAATAATGATGTTGATCACAATAGCAATAATGATATTAATCACGTGATATTCTGCTCTAAGGGAAAGTAAAGAAGTTAAGGTTCCTGCTCCTGCGATCATGGGAAACGCAAGCGGAACGATTGAGGCTGTATCCGGTTCGTCATTGTTGAAGAGATTGACGCCTAAGACCATTTCAAGCGCCAGGAAAAAGATGATAAAAGATCCTGCAATGGCAAAAGAATTGGTGTCAATCCCAATGAGTTTCAGGATTTCTTCTCCTACAAAAAGAAAAGCAATCATGATGATCCCTGATACAATTGAGGCTTTTTCAGATTGAATATGCCCAACTTTTTCTCTTAATGAAATCACTAATGGAATATTGCCGATAATATCAATTACAGCAAATAAGACCATTCCAGCGGTAAATACTTCTTTTAAGTCAAATGCCATCTCTTTGTGTTTTATAAAGCAAAAGTACATCAATTCTCTTTGCTTTTGTGAGATTCAAAACGAATTTATCCTCTTCAAAAAACTATCTTTGACCCATGATGCAGATTGATAAAACATTGGTTTCAGATGATTTATTTGAAAAAGATTTCGTTTGTAATCTACAACAGTGCAAAGGCGCATGTTGTGTAGAAGGAGAAGCAGGAGCACCACTCGAAGAAGGAGAATTAAAGGAATTAGAAAAAAACTTTGAGGCCATTCGGCCTTATCTCAATGAAAAAGGTTTAGCTGAAATTGAGCAGCAAGGGCTATACATAAAAGGCTGGGATGGAGAATGGGAAACCCCTATCATAGAAGGAAAAGAATGTGTTTACACCGTCTTTGACGATCAAGGTCATGCTGCTTGTGGGATAGAAAAAGCCTATTTAGATGGTAAAATTGACTGGAAAAAACCCGTTTCTTGTCATTTATACCCCGTTCGTGTACAACAATATTCAGAATTTGCAGCGGTCAATTATCACCATTGGCAAATCTGTAGTGATGCTTGCAGTTTAGGAGAACAATTAAAAGTTCCCGTCTACAAATTTGTCAAAGAAGCCTTGATTAGAAAGTTTGGAAAAGACTGGTATAATTCGCTTGAAAAAGTTGCAGAAGAAAAAGCCAATTTGCGTTTCTAGGTTTTATAGGGCTTAAGAGCTGAAAAATCAGTTTAAACACTTGATTAACATATTGTTAAAAACTAGTCTATTTTAGCGATTTGTTGTAATTTAAGGGTGTTTTGTTAAAAACTATAGGTCATTGTGGATAAGTATGACTTTTATTTCTTCTCACAATTTTAAATCTTTGTTAGAGACAAAAACAGAACTAGAAATTCAAAATGACGAGATTATGGCAGCAGTAGAACCGATACTTCAAGAAAACAAAGACAGATTCGTAATTTTTCCAATCAAACACCACGACATTTGGGAGTGGTATAAGAAGATGGAAGCAAGTTTCTGGACGGCAGAAGAAATCGATTTACACCAGGATCTTACAGATTGGAACGACAAGTTAAGTGCAGATGAAAAATACTTCATCAAACACATCTTAGCTTTCTTTGCTGCTTCTGATGGAATTGTCAATGAAAATTTAGCAGAGAACTTTGTCAACGAAGTTCAATATTCTGAAGCGAAGTTTTTCTATGGTTTCCAAATCATGATGGAAAACATCCATTCTGAAACCTACTCTTTATTGATCGACACTTATGTTAAAGATGAGGCCGAAAAAGACCAATTGTTCCGTGCAATTGAGGTTTTCCCTGCCATTAAGAAAAAAGCAGAGTGGGCATTAAAATGGATAGATTCAGATTCTTTTGCAGAGCGTCTTATTGCCTTTGCAGCTGTAGAAGGGATTTTCTTTTCTGGAGCATTTTGTTCAATTTATTGGTTAAAGAAACGCGGGCTTATGCCAGGACTTACTTTCTCCAATGAGTTAATCTCACGAGATGAAGGAGTACACTGTGACTTTGCCGTGCACTTACACAACCATCACCTTGTGAACAAAGTGCCTACAGAGCGTATCCAAGAAATTATTTTAGATGCCCTAAACATCGAGCGCGAGTTTGTAACAGAATCATTACCAGTTAGCTTGATTGGGATGAATTCTAAGTTAATGACACAATACCTTGAGTTTGTGACAGACCGCTTATTGGTTGAGTTAAATTGCCCAAAAGAATTTAATGTGACCAACCCATTTGATTTTATGGACATGATTTCCCTACAAGGGAAAACCAACTTCTTTGAGAAGCGTGTGTCAGAATATCAAAAGGCAGGTGTTTTAAACGCCGAAGATCAAGAAACTAAAATTAGTTTCGACGCAGATTTCTAGAAGTTCCTTCTAGTTATAAAAAACACCGGTATTGTTGACAAGCAACTATACCAATGAAATAATCGTTAAAACCAAAAGTGCATGTTTGTAGTCAAAAGAGACGGGCATAAAGAGCCCATTATGTTCGATAAAATTACCGCAAGGGTAAAAAAGTTATGTTATGATTTAAATCCACTGGTTGATCCAGTTCGTGTTGCGATGCGAGTGATCGAAGGGCTTTATGATGGAGTGACTACCTCTGAGTTGGATAATCTAGCGTCTGAAATTGCCGCAACAATGACCACTTCGCACCCAGACTATGCACAACTGGCTGCGCGTATTTCTGTATCGAATCTGCACAAAAACACTAAGAAGTCCTTCTCTGAAACAATGACGGACTTGTACAAGTATGTTAACCCCAGAACAGGTAAAGATGCACCTTTACTCTCTGACGAGGTTTATAACATCATTCAAAAGAACAAAGAAGTCCTTGACTCAAGCATCATTTATAATCGCGATTTTGGCTATGACTTCTTTGGTTTTAAAACCTTAGAACGTTCTTACTTACTTAAACTTAACGGTGAAATAGTTGAACGCCCACAGCATATGTTGATGCGCGTTTCTGTAGGGATTCACATGGATGACATTGATTCGGTTTTAGAGACCTATGAGCTGATGTCTAAACGTTTCTTTACCCACGCAACACCAACCCTGTTCAACTCTGGAACACCAAAACCACAAATGTCTTCTTGCTTCCTTTTGGCCATGCAAGATGATAGTATTGACGGGATTTATGATACCTTAAAACAAACGGCTAAAATTTCTCAGTCTGCAGGAGGAATTGGTCTATCGATACACAATGTTAGAGCGACAGGCTCTTATATCTCTGGAACTAACGGAACTTCTAATGGAATTGTTCCCATGCTCCGTGTTTACAACGACACCGCTCGTTATGTAGATCAAGGTGGGGGTAAACGAAAAGGCTCTTTTGCTATTTACATTGAACCATGGCATGCCGATATATTTGATTTCCTCGATTTAAGAAAGAATCACGGAAAAGAAGAAATGCGTGCACGTGATTTATTCTATGCCATGTGGACGCCAGATTTATTCATGAAAAGGGTAGAAGCAGATGCAGAATGGACCCTAATGTGTCCAAACGAATGTCCAGATCTGTACAAATGTCACAGTGACGAATTCGATGCGTTATACACCAAATACGAAAGTGAAGGAAAAGGTCGTAAAACCATTCGTGCGCGTGAATTATGGGAGAAAATATTAGAATCGCAAATCGAAACGGGAACACCTTATATGTTGTACAAGGATGCAGCGAACCGCAAGTCGAATCAAAAGAATCTAGGAACCATTCGTTCTTCTAACTTATGTACAGAGATCATGGAGTATACCTCTCCAGACGAAGTTGCTGTATGTAACTTAGCCTCGATTGCCTTGCCTATGTTCGTAAAAGACGGAGCTTTTGATCATGACGAACTTTACCGTGTGACCAAGCAAGTCACTAAAAACCTGAACCGTGTAATTGATCGTAACTACTATCCGGTTCAAGAAGCTGAGAATTCTAATATGCGCCATCGTCCAGTAGGATTAGGAGTACAAGGATTAGCCGATGCCTTTATACAACTGCGCCTACCATTTACTTCGCAAGAAGCAAAAGACTTAAACCAAGACATTTTCGAAACCCTCTATTTTGCTGCAGTAACTGCCTCTATGGAAGAAGCAGAAAAAGATGGACCCTACTCTACATTTAAAGGTTCTCCGATGTCAAAAGGAGAATTCCAGCACAATATGTGGGGTGTGAAAGACGAAGAATTAAGTGGTCGCTGGGACTGGGCAGCTTTACGTAAACAAGTTAAAAAGCACGGTGTGCGTAACTCTCTTCTCGTTGCACCTATGCCAACAGCATCTACTTCTCAAATTCTTGGAAACAACGAATGTTTTGAACCCTATACGTCTAACATCTACACTCGTCGTGTACTCTCTGGAGAGTTTATCGTTGTAAACAAACACCTTTTAGAAGATTTAGTAGAACTAGGTTTGTGGACAGAAGATATGAAGCAAGAGTTGATGCGTGCAAATGGATCAGTTCAAAACATTGAGGGGATTCCAGCAGAGATCAAAGAGCTGTATAAAACAGTTTGGGAGCTAAGCATGAAAGACATCATCGACATGTCTCGCCATAGAGGTTACTTTATCGATCAATCTCAATCCTTAAATCTCTTTATGGAAGGAGCCACCATGGCAAAATTAACTTCTATGCACTTCTATGCATGGAAGTCAGGTTTGAAGACAGGGATGTATTACTTGAGAACTAAATCAGCCGTAGATGCGATTAAATTTACCTTGAGTAACAAAGAGAAAGCACAAGTGCCTGAAACAGCCGCTGCAGCCGCTGCACAGGCACCATTAAAAGCCAATACAGCAGCTAAACCAGCCGCTGTACCCGTAGAGCCTTTAACCCCAGAAGAGTTAAAAACCATGTTAGATCAGTCTCGTGAAAGCGAAGATGACGATTGCTTAATGTGTGGTTCTTAAGACTAAATATCTGTAAAACAGCCCCTTAATGGGGCTTTTTTTATGCCTCAACCCCCAATGTTAAATTAATGTTACCTAATTATTGCCTATATATTAAATTAATGTTATATATTTGATATGTAATCATAAAACAATCCCTATGAGAACTTATATTTTAACATTCGTTTTAATGCTAGGAGTGACTGTAATGGCACAGGAGAATAATGAAACTTTAAAAACGGTTACCGTTAAAGAAGGCAATTTAACCAAGGTTAATACTTACCATGAAAATGGTCAGCTGGCACAAGAAGGTTATTTTAAGAATAATAAGCTTCATGGGAAATGGGTCAAGTATTCTGAAGAAGGAGATTTACTTTGTGTTGCCAACTACTCACGTGGAAAACGCAATGGCACTTGGTTGTTTTGGGATAATAAAGACTTAACAGAAGTTGAGTTTAAAAACAATAAGGTCTTACAAAAATTAACTTTTGAATCACAAACTAAAGTAGTTTCTGTAGAACGTTAACACTTATAAATTCGTCTTTAGTTGATTTGTCGTTTGATAAAACGAATCAATTAAGATTATTTTGTGGCGAATTAAATCTTTCGACTTTAGGAGTATATTAAAATACAATCTTGTGTTTTTTGGACTTCGTTCCTCCACCCTTGTCAAGCTAATCTGTTCATTGATCTTATCGTCAATCGTAGCAATCATATCCTCCTTTTTCCCTAACACTTCCCCCAGTTGTTTTAAGGAGTTATCTTCAAAAGCGTTAATAGAACCTTGAAGCAATAAGTCAATTAACTGAGAGATTTCTTTTAGTCCCCGAATTTGACTTAGTTTTAATTTACTGTGATTATTATTGATATGATCATAGCTTATGTTGACAAGATAATCGATGTCCTCTATGATGTCTTGAATATGTACCAAAGTGTCAATATAAAATCGACTCGCTTCAACACTATTATCTTCTAATTTTCGAATAAAAGAAAACAAATTGGATCTAAGGTCGTGGATACTTTCTTCTAAATTTTTTACTTTCTTTTTGGCCTTGCTAAGCTTCTTAAGATTTTGAGAGGAAAGCCCTTCAATAACCAGGGTAAAAGCTTGATGGGTGTCTATAGCAACCTGTGTGATATTTTCATCTGCTTCTTTAATCACCCCAATATAAGAATGACTCCCAGATTTTAAGATGGGAGATTCTACTTCAATTTTCTTTGATTTCTTTCGATGGTTCAAGAAATTTTTTCCTGTAATAAGCAGTACCACAAAAAAGATTGATGCAATGGCCACAGGACCACCAATGTGAAACAAGTATAAGATAATACCACAAACGGTAAAGGCACTAAAAGCGGTAAAAAACCATCCTCCAATTACGTTTAACACTCCAGCCACTCGATATACAGCACTATCTCTCCCCCAAGCTTTATCTGCCATAGATGTTCCCATTGCAACCATGAAAGTAACATAAGTCGTAGATAAGGGAAGCTTTAGAGAGGTCGCTGCAGAAATCAATACAGCCGCTACAACAAGATTGATACTTGCGCGCATCATATCAAAAGAAGGGGCGTTATCTGTCCAGTCTTCTGAAGAATCAAGGGGAACTAATTCAAATTGTTTTTTGATTTTCTTCTGTGAAGATAGCGGGATAAATCGAATCACTTGATCACTGGTCCAACTAAAAAAACGAACCATTCCCCTAGAGAGTGCGTTAGGTTTAAAACGCTCTTTGGTGTCATTTTGACTAGACAAATCTAGGGAAGTTTGTACTACTCCTTTTGCTTTTGAGGAAAACCAAAGCGTTAATATCATAACCATTCCTGAAGCAAATAAGAATAAAGTAGGGGTAGGTACTTTAGCGTCTAAGGCATTCATTGGAAAACTTTCGGCGGCTACTCCAGAAGCAACCCAAATCTCATAAGATTGAAAAGCGGCGATAGGGACCCCAATAAAATTAACCAAGTCATTCCCTGCAAAAGCAAGTGCTAGGGCAAAGGTTCCTATAGCGATGATTAATTTGAAAATATTAATTTGAGTGAATTTTATTAATCCAAAAGAAATCAAATACCAAATCAATAGATTTAACCCATTCACTAGGATCATTTCATTATTAAGAAATTCCTTTATTGTTTGATCTCCTAGAAGTGAAAATGAAATATCGGCATATTCAGTCCCTTTGATTCCTTTGATTAAAATAAAGTTGGAGAGGGCGGCTAAAGAAACTCCCCCAAAAAGCGCTTTCTTTATTGCAGAAGTCTTTTCTAGGAAGAAAGTTAACAGATAGCGAGAGATCCATTGCACTATCGCCCCTATTGTAAAGGCGACGAACACAGAGAGCAAGATTCCAAAAATAATTTGTGATGCCTTAGCGGTATTAATATAATTCTCTAACTCTCCTATATTGCCACTGTTAGCTAAAATTTTTATCATTGCCATCATAACGGCAGCACCCAGTAATTCAAAAACGATAGAAACAGTCGTTGAGGTAGGCATCCCCAGGGTGTTAAAAAAATCCAGAAGGAGGATATCCGTAATCATCACGGCCATAAAAATGTAGATGATTTCTTGAAAGCTAAAAGCCGAAGGATTAAAGATTCCTTTACGCGCAACCTCCATCATACCACTGGAGAATATGGCTCCTAGAGCAATTCCTATACTGGCTAAAATCATGATATTGCGAAATGAAATCGCTTTTGATCCTATGGCCGAATTTAAAAAGTTGACAGCGTCATTACTAACGCCGACAATTAAATCTCCTATGGCTAAAACAGCCAATAATATCACAATATAAAAATATAGATTCTCCATGTTTTACTTATGTGGTAAATCTACTCGTTTTTCATTGTATTATCAAGGCTTAGAACCTAATATTATATCCCAAAGTAATCATTCTATCAAGGTTGTATAACGAGAAAGGCAATTGTTGTTCCCCAAAGTAGTCATAGTAGCTCTCTCTAGAATCATTCAAAATATTTTGAACTTTCAAGGTAAGGGTTTGATTATTATCTGTGCCGAACTTTTTTATTACGGTTAAGTTTAAGTTATTGAAAGGATCTGTATAGACATCTGGAATATTCCCAACACCCACTACTTCAAGTGTTTTCCCCTGTACGTTGTAGAAAAGACTCGCATCGAGATTTGATTCTGGAAGGGTATAGGTTACTCCTGTGTTGATCAAAAATGGAGATTGTCCTTGTAAAACACGATAAGGATCGATGGTTCTATTGGGTTCTGTGATTACACGTCCATCATACTCTCCATCACTCATGCGTTGTCTAGACTGTATGAAAGATGCATTGACATTAAGAGAAAGTTTTTTTGTGCTGTTATCAAGTAAGTTCTTGCGGTACTCAACTTCAACTCCAGCTACGGTTGCAGATTCATTGTTTCGTGCAATTAACTGATTGGCAGTATTAAAGTCAAATGCTACAATTTCAATAGGATCAGTTAACTGTTTAAAGAAAACACTTAAAGCAAAGAATTGATTTCCTTCCCCATATTTTTCATAACGTAAATCTAAGTTATTAATATAAGAGGGGTTTAAGTCTGTATTCCCAATAAAAAAGCGCTCTGTAATGGGATCAAAAATGCGCGCTGCAGAGTTTTCTTTAAAACTAGGTCGTGCTGTTGTTCTGGCATAGGAAAAACGAAGATTAGTATCCTCGTCAAGACTTCTTATCACATTTAATGAAGGGAAAAAATCACTTACATTAATCAACTCTGCATTATCAAAAATATCTAGTTCTAAGCTCTCTCCCGTATATTTTACAAGGTAATTTTCAAAGCGAAGACCAATCACTGATTTCCACGCATCATTCAATTTTAGTTCAGCTGAGACAAAAGCTGCAGTAGTTCTACTCTTTGCATCATACTGATTGGTACGTTGAAAGTCTCCAAAAATGTAAGAGCCATTATTATTTTGTGGCGTCCATAAGTTTTCTGCTTGAAGGAGATTATTGGGGTCTCCCAATAAATTTTCACTTCGACCAATAAAGTCAACCGAATAATTAGCCGTTCTAAAGCTCCTGTTTTTAGTAGAATAAGCGGCTCCTGTTTTCAACTTCCCTTCGACTTTACCTCTTTCAAAATCATGTGAGTATAAAAATGTACTGGCAAGGGCGTCTTCTCTTAAGGTTCTCCATAAACGTTGTGGTAATTGCGTGGTTGCAGGAGAGAGGACAAAATAAGAGCGTTCTTGATTTGTTTCAAATACCGTCTTTTTAAAATCCTTGTCAAAGACTTCTGCAAAAGAAGGGGCCACTTTCCACTCTATGGTAGATTTTCCTTCATTTAAAACGTGTTTTGCACTAAAGGGGATAGAAACAATATTACGTTCTGTATAGGTAAGAACATTTGCAATACCAATATAAGGGTTCTCTAAGTAGTCTTGAAAAACCGCATTAATTGCATTAGACTCTGCACTGCGTAAATTAAGTAAGTTAAGCTTGTATTTTGACTTTTCTGTCTTAAGTGAAATACCTGCAAGACCACTCGCTAATTTGGTAATTTTACCTAATTCTCCATTTTGAGAAGTTTCTGGTGTAATTCCACTGCTGTTTTCTTTATTGGTTGTTCCAGTAGCATAATCGGCATAGTACTCAGTATTGCTTCTAAAACCTATCGCAGCAATAAATCCTATGGTTTTATCTTCTTTTAGACTAAATTGATTACTCGCACTTGCACCGATGTTATAGTTCAATCCTGTGTTATAACGGTTTATTGCCATTTCTGGAGTAAAAACTTCTGTAATTCTTGTTAAGACTGATGAGCGTCCTGGTTGAGAAACTTCAGGAAGAGGGATCACTTGACGAGCCCCAAGTCTTTGATCAAAGTAACCATTGTTAAATCCAAAGAGATTAGTTCCTTCAGGATTATTTTGAATGGCATTGCTCACAAGATTCATGGAGGGATTATAAGACCCAGAAACAGAGAAAGTGTATTCTGGTAAAGCCGAAAAGTCTTTTAAGATAATGTTTACTACCCCTCCAGAAAAATCTGCATTTAGATCAGCACTTGCCGATTTATTTACAATGATGTTATCTAAAAGGTTGGTAGGGAAAATATCTAATTGAAGGGTGTTTTTATCAGGGTCTAAACCAGGGATTTCTAATCCTCCTAAAAGTGTTTTAGAATAACGATCTCCTAATCCACGAACATAGACAAATTTGCCATCTTGTAAGGAAACTCCTGGGACACGTTTAATTGCCCCAGCAAGGTTGGTGTCTCCAGATTTTGTGATTGATTGAGAAGATAAACCATCCATTAAATTAATCGACTTTTTTTGCAACGCAAGAACAGCTTGTTCTGAGTTTTGTCTTGCAGAAGTGGTTACAACAACTTCTTCTAACGCATTGTCTAAGGCGCTAAGTGTTACATTTACAACTACTTCTCCATCGCTGTTTACTTCGATGTCAGAAATATTTTGTGTGCCATAGCCTACATAAGAGAATTCTATCAGGTATTTGCCTTGAACAACATCAAAGCTAAACTTCCCATCAAAATCAGAAGTACTCCCTCCTAAGGTGTTTGCTCCATCTGCAGTTTTAAGCACTACATTGGCAAAAGGTAAAGGTTCGACAAATTCGCCGTCTGTAATAGTACCCGTAATAATGGATTGTGAATAGGTATAGGTTGAAAATAAAAGGGCGAATAAAATAAATAATTGTCTCATTTGTAAAAAGTAGAATTTGCCTGACTGGAAAGTCAGGCAAATCCAAAGGTTAGTTAAATATATATATACATTAATTTGAAAGTGCATTCCAAAGTGTCCATGAAAACACTGTTTCGTCAGCACCAGTATTTGCCTGTTGTTCTGTTACAATTTCTGCCCAGTCTGCATAATCTGTAACTGTAGTGTTAGCAAAAATATCTGCGATAGCAGTCGTTGTAACAAAATCAAAATTGTTGAAGTTTAAGTTACCTAGAGAGGCTGCAGTTGCTTGCCCATTGTAAGTATCAGCATCGATGCCTTTAATGGCGAGAGCATTAATATTTTTATAGACAACATTATTTGTCAAGCCAGTAGCATCACTTTTCCAATCTCCTAGATTATTTTTGCCTGGCTCTGGATTATCATCTCCATAAACTGTTATATCGTTTACAGTAAATGCCCCGTCAATTGCTCCAGTAGAATCCTCAGTACCATCAATTTCAAATGGATTGTCAGAATTTGCTCTTAAGGCTAGTACAGCATTAGTAATGGTTCCTTTGTAACCTTGATCTAAATCAAGTGCGTCGTCACGTTGTCCAAAAATCACTACATTGTCTACATCGACACTTCCTCCAAAAATCTCAATCCCATCGTCATTACTTCCTACAACTTCAATATGATTAACCGTTGTTCCAGAACCAACTCCCCCTAGGGTTAGACCTTGGATTTCATCTCCACCAGCTAGTTGCGTTCCGCTGTGACGAATAGAAAGATAAGTCATTGAACCAGAAGAATCGTTGTCGTCATTGCCACCATAAGCGGTCCAATCATATCCAGCAGCAATACCTTCGATATCGTCGCTACCACCATCTTGTCCAACTGTAGCGTTACCTAAGACAATAATTCCACCCCACTTTCCAGTGTCTGTAGGGACACGATTAGGGCTTATAACACCATCATCATAATCAATATTATCATTCACATCTGTAAAGATAATTGGACTGTCAGCAGTTCCATTGGCATTGAATGTTGCTCCACTAGCAATAATTAAAGCTGTAGCATCTACACCTTGCGCACTTTCTGATTTAACGATTGTTCCAGCTTCTATGGTAAGTGAACCGCCAGATCTAACAACAACTTTTCCATATATGATCCATATGCGATCATTAGTCCAGGTTACAGCATCATCGATATAATAAATTCCACCTGCACCAACTGTTTCAGTTTCCGGGGTAGTCACCGGTGCCGAAGTGGTTACAGTTACTGTTTCGGTTACAGTGATTGTTTCAAAAATGGTTTCTGGCTCACTAGTACAAGAACTTAAACTAGCTATTAATACGAATAGTAATAAAATTTTTGTTGTTTTCATTTTTTCATTTTTTGATACTCCAAAACTAGGCTATATCTAAGCGGGATATTTTAGTTCTGTGTTAAGCTTTAAACCGTAAATTTTAACTTTGTACTACTTCATTTTTAAGTGAATGTTAAGTTGAGAAAAGCTCATTAACATTAATTTAATGCAGTCGCATTTTACTACATTTACAAAAAAAAGAATGAACTGGGAACAACTCCTTTCTCTACAACGTTTTGGCGATACGACTAAGCGTATTAGAAAAGAAATTGTGATTGTTTCTTTGACACAAAATAAATTCACAATAAAAACAAAGCTTGGACTTATTTTATTTGCAATTTCAACTGTATTAACCATTAATGCGCAAGAAATTAACGACACAACCTTTGGAAAAGGATTACTAAATTTTGTTGCTAAAGACAGTACATTTAGTGTAAAATTTGCCCCCCGTTTTCAAGTACGTTCAAATTCTTCTTGGGATTATAACGGAGACGATTATGACAGTGCGGATTACAACTTTATTGTTCGAAGAGCACGACTTATATTTGATGGTTTTGCCTACAGCTCAAAATTTAAATATAAAATCGAGTTAGGCTTATCAAATCGTGATATATCTGGAGCTAATCAATTTAATAGAAACACTCCACGTTATATCTTAGATGCAGTTATTATGTGGAACTTTGCTAAAAATTGGGAGCTGTGGGCAGGTCAAACAAAATTACCTGGAAACGTAGAACGTGTTGTGTCTTCTGCTAACCTGCAATTAATAGATCGTTCACTTTTGAACAGTCGTTTCAATATTGATCGAGATCTAGGACTCCAATTACGTCATAAAAGCAAGTTAGGAAACGATTTTTTAATGATAGAAAAATTAGCTATTTCTCAAGGAGAAGGACGCAATGTTACCGAAGGAAATGAAGGTGGTCTACAATATACCGCTCGTCTAGAATTACTGCCTATGGGTACCTTTAAGTCGAAAGGGGATTATTCTCAAGCAGATCTCAAACGAGAAGAAAAACCTAAACTAATGTTAGGATTAACGTATAACTTCAACGAAAACGCTGTAAGAGAGAGAGGTTTTGCAGGTGACTACATGATTAGAACAGATGGCTCAATATATGCAACAGATCAAACAACTATTTTTATTGATGCAATGTATAAACACAATGGACTTTCTTTTATGGGGGAATATGCAAAACGTACAGCTGACTCGATTATCGCAACAGAAGCCGATGGTGTAACGCCTACGGGTGATGTTGTATTGACAGGAAATGCTTTAAACTTACAGTTAGGGTATTTGTTTAAGAATAACTACGAAATCGCAGGGCGTTTTACGACTCTAGATTACGAAACGCTAACAACAGCTTTACCTACTAAACAATATACATTAGGACTCAATAGATTTCTTGTGGGCCATAAACTAAAGGTTCAAAGTGATATAAGCTACACAGAATTAGATGGCGAAAAAGACAACATCACTTTCAGACTTGGATTTGACATTCATTTTTAAAACATAACATTAAATTAACCTTACAAACCAAAAGTCTTTAGAGATTTGCTTAATTAATCAAACTAAATTATGGAGAATATTTATTTATATATGATTATCGCTTTAGCCTTCTTGGCTATTGCAGATTTAGTCGTAGGCATTAGTAATGATGCTGTAAATTTTTTAAACTCAGCAATCGGTTCCAAAGCGATTTCGTTCAGAACCATTATGATTGTTGCCAGTATTGGTGTTGCCGTTGGAGCAATTTTTTCGAGCGGGATGATGGAAGTGGCGCGAAAAGGTATTTTTAATCCTGGAGAATTTATGTTTAATGAGATCATGATTATTTTCATGGCGGTTATGATAACGGACATTCTACTCCTCGATTTCTTTAACTCGTTAGGGATGCCAACCTCAACAACCGTTTCAATTGTATTTGAATTATTAGGTGCTGCGGTTGCAATGGCTTTAATCAAAATTGGTGCTAGTAGCGGCGATTTTAGTGACGTTGTCAACTACATTAACACCTCGAAAGCCTCTCAAATTATATTTGGAATCTTACTATCGGTGGTCGTTGCTTTCTCCATTGGAGCGCTCGTACAATGGGTCTCTCGATTGTTATTGTCTTATAATTTTCAAAGAAAAGCACATTGGGTAGGCGCTCTTTTTAGCGGTGTTGCACTAACAGCAATCACCTATTTTATCTTTATGAAAGGGCTTAAAGGCACATCATACGCCAAACAATCGTTTGATATTATCGGTGGAAGCACCATGAAAGATTTCTTAGAAACACAAGTGCTCACAATTGTATTGATTAGTTCAGTGTTTTGGTCTTTACTATCTTATGTTTTGATTGTGTTTGCAAAAACAAATATTTATAAACTCATTATTATTGTTGGGACATTTGCATTAGCACTGGCGTTTGCAGGAAATGACCTTGTTAATTTTATTGGTGTACCTGTAGCGGCTTATAATGCATTCTTAGAATGGTCGGCATCAGGACTTTCCGCAACAGAATTCCCAATGGATGTTTTAGCTTCTAAAGTACCCACAAATAACTGGTTGTTATTTGGCGCTGGTATGGTCATGGTTGTAACTTTATGGTTTTCTGCCAAAGCCAAAGATGTTGTAAAAACATCCTTAGACCTTTCTAGTCAAGGAGAAACTAAAGAACGTTTTCAGCCCAACACATTATCACGAGGGTTTGTAAGAATTGCAATGGGTGCTTCAAAAGTATCGGCTTTTATTTTACCAACATCTTGGCAAGATAAAATTGAACAACAATTTGAACAACCTGTGATCAAATTAACTAAAAATAAGGTACACGAATTGCCTGCCTTTGATTTAGTTAGAGCAGCTGTAAACCTTATGGTAGCAGCTGTGTTAATCTCGATAGCAACGTCTTATAAATTACCACTATCAACCACCTATGTGACCTTTATGGTGGCTATGGGAACGTCTTTAGCAGACAGAGCTTGGGGGGCAGAAAGTGCCGTGTATCGTGTTGCAGGAGTATTGAATGTTATTGGAGGATGGTTCTTTACGGCATTTAGCGCCTTTAGTGCTGCTGCATTGGTGGCTTACTTGCTTAATTTGAATCTAGAAGTAATGTTCCCAATACTTCTTTTAACAGCAATCGCATTACTTGTAAGAAGTTCAATTGTTCATAGAAAAAAGACGCAAGAAATCGCCTCTGATGATCGATTGAAAAAAACAGAAAGTAGTTCTGTTCAAGGCGTGATTAGTGAAAGTGCTGCTAATATCGCAAACGTACTGAAACGTGGAGAGAAAATCTATGCTGGGGCATTTACAGGCCTAGCACAACAAGATTTGGATATCCTTAAAAAGAATAAAAAGCAGATTGTTAAACTGTCTGATGAAGTTGATGAATTGAGAGATAACATCTTTTATTTTATCAAAAATCTAGATGAATCTAGTATCGGTGCCAGTAATTTTTATATTCTTATTTTAGGATATCTACAGGACATGACACAGTCTCTGACCTATATTACTAAAGTCAGTCACAAGCACGTTAATAATAATCACAAAAAACTGAAGTTCAATCAAATTAAAGAGCTGAGTCAAATCAATGATGCCATCCAACAGTTATTTTCTGAAGCGATTGTAGTTTATAAATCGCAATCTTTTGAGAAAATAGGCGCAATTATTGAGAAGAAAAATGAAATTTATGCGATTCTAAAATCTAATATTGATGCACAAGTAAAACGGACACGGACGGAAGAATCAAGTCCAAAAAATACCACGCTTTACTTTAGTTTGTTATTAGAAACCAAAGACTTGTTGAATGCTACAACTGGATTGTTGGAAGAATACCATACCGAATATGATAGCAGCATAAAACCTGCAAAACTCAATGAGGATATTGATTAATTAAGCATTCACACTTACGACATAAAAAAAGCCTCCTAATGTATTAGGAGGCTTTTGCTTTATATAAAAAGAAATAAATTACGACCCACACATCAGGCAATCATCGCCTTCTGCTTCTTTGGCTTGTTCTATCAAGGCTTTCATTTCCTCAGCAGACATCGGCTCCACTTCAACAGCTGACTCTTTAGAAAACTTAGCGGCGGTATTAGCTGCTTTTTCTTGTTGTTTTTCCAAAACTGCGGTTTCCACTACTGGAGTTTCCACAACTGCTGCGGCCTCAACGGTTTGTGGTTGTGGCGCTTGGGTTTTTTTATTGTCTAAAGTAAACTTAATGGCATCTACAGCACTTTTTGTTCTTAGATAATACATCCCTGTTTTTAAACCACTTTTCCAAGCATAAAAATGCATTGAAGTGAGTTTCGCCATAGTCGCTCCTTCCATAAATAAATTTAAGGATTGTGATTGATCAATAAAATAACCTCGCTGACGAGACATGTCAATAATATCTTTCATACTCAATTCCCAAACCGTCTTGTACAAGTCTTTGATGTCTTGAGGAATTATATCTACATGTTGAATTGAACCGTTGGCACGCATAATCTCTTGCTTCAAACCTTCGTTCCAAAGTCCAAGCTCTACTAAGTCTTCTAAAAGATGCTTGTTGACTACAATAAATTCTCCAGACAATACACGACGTGTATAGATGTTTGAAGTATACGGCTCAAAACACTCGTTGTTTCCAAGAATTTGAGACGTACTTGCTGTTGGCATTGGCGCCACAAGAAGCGAGTTACGTACACCATTTTCTAGAACTTGCTCACGCAGTTTTCCCCAGTCCCAAAGACCGCTAAAGTCGGCTTCTTCTTGACCCCATAAGTTGTGTTGGAATTTTCCTTCACTAATTGGAGAGCCGGCATAGGTTTCGTAAGGTCCTTCTTCTTTGGCTACTTCCATTGAGGCCGTAACTGCGGCAAAGTAAATTGTTTCAAAAATATCTTGATTCAATTGTTTGGCTTCGTCACTAGTGAATGGCATTCTCAGTTTTATAAATGTATCTGCCAATCCCTGAACGCCGATCCCAATTGGACGGTGACGCATGTTTGAGTTTTCGGCCTCAATTACTGGATAGTAATTACGGTCGATGACTTTATTTAAGTTGCGTGTAACGCGTTTTGTGATGGTATATAATTCTTGATGATCAAATTTGCCATCTTTAATAAACATTGGAAGCGCAATAGAAGCCAGGTTACAAACAGCAACTTCGTCAGGTGACGTGTACTCAATAATTTCTGTACATAAATTAGACGAACGAATTGTTCCTAAATTTTGTTGGTTTGATTTACTGTTAGCCGCATCTTTATAGAGCATATAAGGCGTTCCAGTCTCAATTTGAGATTCCGTTATTTTCTCCCAGAGTTCTCTTGCTTTGATGGTTTTTCGTCCTTTTCCTCTTTGTTCGTAATCTAGGTAAAGTGCTTCAAACTCCTCACTATGTGTGTCCGGCAAACCTGGACACTCGTTAGGGCACATTAGTGTCCATTCTGCGTCTTCTTGAACACGTTTCATAAACAAATCTGGAATCCACATCGCATAAAACAAATCACGTGCTCGCATTTCTTCCTTACCATGATTCTTCTTTAAGTCAAGAAAATCAAAAATATCAGCATGCCAGGGTTCTAAATAAATAGCGAAACTGCCTTTACGCTTTCCTCCGCCTTGATCGACATAGCGTGCTGTATCATTAAAAACGCGAAGCATTGGAACAATACCATTACTTGTACCGTTGGTTCCTGCAATATAACTTCCCGTCGCTCTAATGTTGTGCATTGCTAAACCAATACCTCCAGCAGATTGTGAAATTTTAGCCGTTTGTTTTAGAGTATCGTAAATTCCATCAATACTGTCATCTTTTGCTGTTAATAAGAAGCAAGATGACATTTGTGGTTTTGGTGTTCCGGCATTAAATAATGTAGGCGTTGCATGTGTAAAATACTTTTTAGACATGAGCTCGTAAGTCTCAATTGCAGCGTCAAGGTCATTTAAATGAATCCCAATAGAGACACGCATCAACATATGTTGAGGACGTTCAGCGATGATGCCATTTAGTTTTAGAAGATATGAGCGCTCTAGCGTTTTGAACCCAAAATAATCATAACTAAAATCTCTATTATAAATGATTGTAGAATCTAGTTTTTCTTTATTTTCTATGATGACATTGTAAACTTCGTCAGACAACAGAGGGGCGTCTTTCCCTGTTCGTGGATTTACATAGGTGTATAAATCATGCATAACTTCACTAAAGGTCTTTTTAGTATTTTTGTGCAAATTTGAGACCGAAATTCGTGCTGCAAGTCGAGCATAATCTGGATGGGCAGTGGTCATTGTTGCGGCCACCTCTGCTGCAAGATTATCTAATTCACTAGTGGTAACGCCATCATACAGCCCTTCAATTACGCGCATAGCAACCTTCAAAGGATCTACCAATTTATTTAAACCATAGCAGAGTTTTCTAACTCTTGCTGTGATTTTATCAAACATGATTTCTTCCTTTCTGCCGTCTCTTTTTAGTACATACATTTTTCTTAGTCTTTTTTTGCTTTTTTGAGGCTGCTTCAAAAAAGCGGTTAGTTGGTTAGCCTAGTAGTATTTAGAGTGTCCTCAAATACTTAGTTGTGTTGTGTTTGAGCTCTATTATGGAACTCAAAAAATTAATTTATGAAAAACGAATTTTAATCGCTTTAAGTTCTTGGTCTAGTTTTGTGACTAGAATTCAGAATCGAAACTGTATTTGTTGGTATCCTCTTCTTCTTTATTAAGGACACCAGCCTTTTGATATTCGGATACTCTTTTTTCAAAGAAATTGGTTTTTCCTTGAAGTGATATCATATCCATAAAATCAAATGGGTTTGATGTATTGTATTCTTTTTCGCAATCCAATTCTTGTAATAAGCGATCGGTTACAAACTCTAAATACTGAGACATCAATTTTGAATTCATACCAATCAAACTTGCTGGTAGAGATTCTGTAATAAATTCTCTTTCAATGTTCAAAGCGTCCAGTAATATTTCTCTAATACGCTCTTTAGGAACTTTGTTTATGAGGTGCTTGTTGTGGAGGTGCACTGCAAAGTCTGCATGTACGCCTTCGTCTCTAGAAATCAACTCATTTGAAAAGGTTAATCCTGGCATTAAGCCACGTTTCTTTAACCAAAAAATAGAACAAAATGCGCCTGAAAAGAAAATCCCTTCAACTGCTGCAAATGCTATTAAGCGCTCTGCAAAACTTGGAGATTCAATCCATTTAAGTGCCCAATCTGCTTTTTTCTTAATCGCCGGAAAATTATCTATAGCATTGAATAATTTATCTTTTTCTGTTTCATCTTTTACATAGGTGTCTATCAAAAGAGAATAGGTTTCACTGTGGATGTTTTCCATCATGATTTGGAATCCATAGAAAAATTTTGCTTCGCTATATTGAACTTCATTCACAAAGTTTTCAGCTAAATTTTCATTTACAATGCCATCACTTGCTGCGAAGAATGCCAATATGTGCTTGATAAAATAACGCTCATCATCGTTCAACTTGGTCGACCAGTCCGTTAAATCCTGGTGTAGATCAATTTCTTCAGCCGTCCAAAAACTCGCTTCAGATTTTTTGTACCATTCCCAAATATCATTGTGTTGGATTGGAAAAATAACGAATCGATCTTTGTTTTCTTGTAAAATTGGTTCTACTTGTGACATCTAAATAAAAAAATTAAAATTCTGTGTTAAAAAAAATACGCATTTGAGCGGTTAACAAAGGTTCAAAATTGTAGCCGTAAATGAAAGTCATTTTTATAAACATTGCCCACGAGTTTTTAACAACGAGTAGCTTTTTTCCTACAAAATTATTTAAGCGTAAAAAAACTAAAATATTGACATAAAGACAGTTAGCATCGTCCTCTCTCTTACGGAGAAATTAAGCATTAACGCCAATTAAAAAAAAGTTTTATTGTAATTTAAAAAAAAGGGGGAATAATAGGGATTTAAAACGACATCCTAGAGACTTACTTCGTACGCTTTTATTTGTGTTTTGCAGCCACTTGTTCTAACTCAGCGTACCAATCTGCTCCAAATTTTCGAATCAACGCTTCTTTAACAAATTTATAGACAGGGATCTGGAGTTCTTTACCCAACTCACAAGCGGCATCGCAGATTTCCCAATTATCATAATTAACCGCAGAAAATTCACTATAGTCTTTTATGCGCACAGGGTACAAGTGACAAGATACTGGTTTTTTCCAGTCGACCTCACCTTGATTGTAGGCTTCTTCAATAGCGCATAAGGCTGTGTTTTTTTCATCAAAAATAACATACACACAATCGGCACCATTAATTAGAGGCGTTTCAAGCTCGCCGTTTGCCGTGACCACATGCGTACCTTGCGCTTCAATAGCGGCGATACTTTCTTTTCTGAGGTAGGGTTTTACAATCGGGTAGATGTTTTCTAAAATAGTTGCTTCATCAGCTTCAAGTGGCGCCCCTGCATCGCCATCAACACAACATGCTCCTTTACAAGCACTCAAATTGCATAAAAAATCTTTATCTATAATGTCTTCCGACACAATGGTTTTTCCTATTTGAAACATGGCTCAAATATACTGTTAATTATGAACATTTTAAACCTAAATAATCGCTGAAAATAAACTTGTGTTTATAAATATTTAATCGACCTTTGCATAAAAATAATTTGTAATCATGACTTTCGATTTTAAAGAAATTTTAACGGCCTTTATGGTGCTTTTCGCAGTGATTGACATTGTAGGAAACATTCCAATTATCATTGATTTACGCAAGAAAGCGGGGCATATTCAAAGTGAAAAGGCTTCCATTATTGCTGGTGTTATTATGGTTATATTTTTATTTTTGGGTGATAGCATTTTAAAACTTATCGGAATTGATGTGCATTCTTTTGCCGTTGCTGGTGCGTTTATCTTGTTTTTTATCGCCTTAGAAATGATCCTAGGCATTACCTTATATAAACAAGAAGAAGGAACAAACATGAATGCTTCTGTATTTCCGTTAGCATTCCCTTTGATTGCCGGGCCCGGCAGCCTTACAACACTCCTCTCATTAAAATCTGAATTCCATACTGAAAACATCATTATTGCCGTGGTGGTTAATGTGATTGTGATTTTCATTGTTCTTAAAACCTCAGTACGAATTGAGCGCCTTATTGGACAAAATGGAATAAATATTATTCGAAAAGTGTTTGGTGTAGTTCTCTTGGCAATCGCCGTTAAACTATTTACTTCTAATATTAAATTTTTATTGTAAGCATGCGACTATTATCCTATTTATTATCGGTTTTGGCTATTGGGTTTATGGTGTTCAATGCCACTAAAATTAATTTTGACACGCCATTCGAAAAGGAAAGTTATACAGCAATTCTTACAACGTTAGCAGGGGGCTGTGCGATTTTAATTTTCACCATACTTCGTGTCGTTAAAAAGATCGATCGTACGGTTAAAGAAAAATCTTAATTAGAATTCAAAACCGTTTCTAAACCGTTTACTTTTTGAAGCATGGGATCTATAGTGCTCAACACTTTTGCTGCGGTATGATCTCCAAAAAGCTGTTTTGCAAATGCACATTTTAAGAGTGTTTTTATGCTGCTTTTATACGGATCCATTGCCCTATTTTTTAATCCTGAAGTTTCTGAAAAATAGCTTGAAAATTGCTCATAAATTAAATCCGAAATTTCAAAACTATCTAAAAATTCTGATTCAGAAAAAGAGGCATACTTTGCGCGCTGACGATCTAATTGCTCAAATACAAAAAAATCCATAACACCTGTGTTTTTTAAGAACTCTATAATATCCGTATTAAAATTTGGATCGTAAGGCACGTATACATCTGGAATAATACCGCCACCGCCATACACAATTTTTCCTTTCGGCGTTAAAAACATAAGACTGTCAGAAACAACCTCTGACTGCAAGGAGTCATCCGCACGGTCTTCCATCCGCTCATAGTAGGCGTCATAATACGCTTCTGAACCCTGGGCATACGACCGTTGAATAGAGCGTCCGGTTGGCGTGTAATATCTAGACGTTGTGAGTCTAATCGCACTGCCATCCCCTAAATCCATTTCTCTTTGAACTAAGCCTTTTCCAAAAGAACGGCGCCCAATAATAGTCCCTTTATCATTATCTTGAAGCGCGCCTGAAATGATTTCACTGGCAGATGCAGAGTTTTCGTTGATTAACACATACACTTCAGCCGCTTCAAAACGTCCTTTTGCTGTGGCAAAGCTTTCATCTATCTCATTGCTTTTGTTTTTGGTGAACAAAATGAGTTTACCGTCTTCTAAAAACTCATCCACAATGTGTTCAGCAATTTGTAAAAAGCCACCAGGATTATCTCGTAAATCTAGCACTAAATTAGAAGCGCCTTCAACTATTAAAGTGTCAAGTGCGTTTTCAAATTCTAAATAAGTGCTTTCAGCAAAACGATTGATTTTTATATATCCAAGTGTTGGATTTATCATATACGATGCAACGACACTTTTGATAGGGACTTCGGAACGCGTAATATCAAAATGCAATAAACTATCGATCCCTGGCCGTTTAATTGTTAATCGAACTTTAGAATTTTTTTGCCCCCTAAGTCTTTTAATCACATCATTAGAACCCCAGTTTTGACCATGAATTGTATCCTTATCTGCCATTAAAATACGATCTCCAGCTAAAATTCCAGCACCAAAACTAGGTCCGCCTTCAATAGGTCGAATCACCGCTATAGTGTCTTTATAATTATAAAAACTTACTCCAATTCCGATAAAGTCTCCTTTCATGTTTTCCGTAACCGCTGCTAAATCTTGTTTTGGAATATAGGAAGAATGTGGGTCAAGATTTTGTAATACCGTTTCAATAAACCCTTCTACAATACTATCTGTATCAACAGGGTCTACATACTCATATTCTAAATAATCAATGAGTCTATTTAATTTTTGTTTACTTATGTTTTTGGAGCTTGTGTATGAGGGTATTGAATTGGAATTTAATTTTGTTCCGACAAAAATTCCAACGGCCAATAGAATCGCACTAAAAAATGGGAGATGTTTTTGATTTAATGACATCAAATTACGGAGTTAGTAATTCAACTTTTATTCCTGCTTTTTCTAAAAATTCAACACCAGAAAGGTCTTTATAGGCTTGGCTATACACGACTCTAGTGATTCCCGCTTGATGAATCAATTTACTACAACTTTGGCAAGGCGATAAAGTGATATATAAGGTTGAACCCGCACAGGATTGCGTGGAAGCTGCTACCTTTAATATGGCGTTTGCTTCTGCATGCAATACATACCATTTTGTATACCCTTCTTCATCTTCACAAAAATTCTCAAAACCCGTAGGCGTCCCATTATAGCCGTCTGAAATAATCATTCGATCTTTAACAATTATAGCACCGACTTGTTTACGCTTACAATAGGATAATTTCCCCCATTCAGAAGCCATCCTGAGATAGGCTTTATCATATTTAAGTTGTTTTTGTGTGGTCATAGGGGTAAATTAATTCTTGTTTCTTTAACGAATATAGAGGCTTGGTTTTTGAATTACAACTATTTACTTAAGAAAAAAGAGGACTATTAAAAATTAGAGGAAGCATGAGACCAAGAACAACAGCTGAAAGTACCAGCACCCAATCTCGGGTAGTGACCCTGAAAATAGTGTGCCCCAAAAACCCAAAAAATACTATACAAAAGACAATTATGAGTTGTCCAACTTCGATTCCTAAAGCAAATTCCAATACCGATAATAGCGTACTTTCTTTAGAACTCACTAGGGATTCAAAGGCATTGGTAAATCCTAAACCATGAATAACTCCAAAAAATAATACCATACTAAATAGGACTATTGGACTGGAGTGTTTGGAGAATTTTCCGGCCGTAAATATATTATAAAGTGCCATGATGATTATAGTAAAGGGAATCAACCATTCGATTACATTCCCTTTTAAATGAATGATATCGTAAACCCCTAACAACAAACTAAGCGTGTGTCCGAGTGTGAAAAAAGAGATTAATATAAGTAATCGTTTCCAATCCTTAAAAAGATACGGAACGACCAGTACGACTAAGAATAGAATATGGTCATAGCTTTTAAAGCTTACGATATGGTAAAGTCCTAATTCAAAAAATTTTAAAAAACTCTCTAGCATTGATTGGTTATTGTTGGTTAAAAATTACTCTAAATTTTGTTTTGACATCCAACGCGTTTCAAAAACTTCAAGGCCGCAATCTAAAAAGGCTTTGTAATCCGTTTCATCCGGCGTATACCCAACGGGTTGATTTAAAACAGTTTTTCCGTCCGAATCTAATAACACATAGTACGGTTGTGAGTTGGACTGAAAAAACTGGGTTTGAAAATGCGCCCATTTATGGCCGTAGTTTTCTAGAACACGTGTCCCACCACCAAGGCGTTCTACGGATAACTTTTGGGCGTCTGGCAATTCTTTTTTATCGTCTACATATAAAGAAATCAATACATAGTCGTTTTCGAAATACGATTTAATGGCTGCTTTTGGCCAAATATGTTCTTCCATTTTACGGCAATTGACACAAGCATATCCTGTGAAATCTAGTAAAATTGGTTTGTTTACTTTTTGAGCATAAGCAACGCCTTCTTTTAAATCTTTGAAGCATTCAAAGTTATTAGGGCAGTCATTTGGATATAAGAAACTGTAGCCTACAGGGGGCGCCAATCCACTTAACAAGGTCAGTGGGGTGAATGTTTGAGTTTCTTGATTAATTCTAAAACCAGAGCCTAAATAGACCACAAAGGCGAATACCAGAACTCCTGAGCTGAGTCTAAAAAAGGATAGTTTTTTTAACGGAGAGTCATGTGGGAATTTAAGTTTTCCAAATATATAGAGCGCTAACCCTGCAAATACAAGAATCCAAATTCCTAAAAAGACTTCGATTTTCAATAACCCCCAATGTTTCACTAAATCGGCATTGGATAAAAACTTAAAGGCTAAAGCGAGTTCTAGAAACCCTAAAACAACTTTTGTTGTGTTAAGCCAGCCGCCTGATTTTGGGAGGGCTTTTAACATGTTTGGAAACATTGCAAAGAAGGCAAAAGGCAAACCAAGGGCCACGCCAAAACCGCCCATCCCAGCTGTTAGTTGCCAAGCACCACCATCTGAAGAAAGAGAGCCTGCAAGCAATGATCCTAAAATAGGTCCTGTACAAGAAAACGATACAATGGACAAGGTCAACGCCATAAAAAAGACGCCTAATATCCCGCCAATACCTTCGCCTTTAGTTGTCGAGTTTGTCCATGTTGATGGCAAGGTTAATTCGTAGTACCCAAAAAAAGAAAATGCGAAAAATATAAAAACAACAAAGAAAATAACGTTCAACCAAACATTGGTGGATATTTCATTTAGAATATCAGGGTTAACAGAGTCTAGTAAATGGAAAGGAATGCTTAAAACGAGGTATACTAATACAATGAAAAATCCATATAAAATAGCTTTGGATACACCGTTTTTTTCATTGGGATTGCCCCCTTTTTTAGTGAAAAAACTTACGGTCAGCGGAATCATTGGAAATACACATGGGGTAAGTAGCGCTAATAACCCCCCTAAAAATCCAAGTCCAAAAATTTTCCAGAGTGAGTTGTTGGATGCTTTTATATCTTGAGATAGGGACGCAACTTGTGTGCTACAAGGAGTTAAGGCTTTTGTCGTAGCACTTGGCATCATTCCATATAAAATCTGATCTGCATTTTTAGAAATTTCCAATTCTGAAACTTGTGTCCCGCCTACAACCTCAAAACCAACGGCACTAGAATAGTTGAATATAAATGGGTTATCCGGTTTATAAGTACATTTTGTGTCGTCACAAGTCATAAAATCAATATTGCCGTTAAGACTAAATTCGGGTGATTTTACGCTAATGCGTTGCTTAAAAATGGCTTTATCATAATACTTTGAAACAACCATATCAAACACAGGGTCGTGTTGGGTTACTTTGTTTGATTCCGACTCTGTCACGGATTCAATTAAATCAAAATCAGGCGACGATTCAAATGAAAAAACGGTTGGCAACGGCCCACCTTCTTCAACAAACTGTGAATAAAGCGCCCAATGGTGATCCATTTTCGCTACAAAAATAAGATCATACTCTGTATTCGAAATTTTTTGGGAGCCAAACTCCCATTTAACTGGGTTCAGGATTTGAGAAACCCCCGTGAAACTGGTTAAAAACAATAATAGGGTTATAAATTTTTTCATAAAATTAGTAGGATTTTAATGTGCAATTTAATGAAAATTTAAATTGCATTTCAATAAGTAAAGCTTAATATTTTAATTGCTGATACCGCACAAAAAAACCCAACCAAAATTGGTTGGGTTTTTGTTATAAAGTATTAAGGTCGTTATTCTTTTGGCAAACTTCTTTCGTATTGTGTTGCTCTAGCAATTTTTCCGTCTTTATTAAAATAGAACCATTCTACGAGTTCTTTTTCCCAAACAGTGCCGTCAGCAAGAACTCTTTTTTCTCTTGAAAAAACAGTTACTCCAGATTCTGTATCTGTATTTTGAATTTTTAATGGAACAATTGATTTTACCTCCCAAGAGAGTTCTACGAAACTATCCATAAGTGATTGCCATAATTCTTGAGTTAAAACCATTGTATTACCTTCAGAATCTAAAAACTCAGCACCTTCAGCAAAGGCTTCACTACATGCTGCTGCATCTTTATTGTTATAGTCAGCAACTAATTTCTCAATCGCTTCAACCTCGCCTCTGTTTGAAAACACTAGGGGTCTTCCTGACCATTCTGATTCGCCATCTCCGATGAATTTACCACCGTAGTTTAAACCGAAATTACTTGTTTTCAATCTGTTAGACCATTGTCCAAATGCCGTCACTTTATTGTCTTTATCAACTGTGAAAATCTCCATTAAATTAAGGTTTTCTATTGAGCCATCTTTAAAATTTCTATCCTCTGTAGACCATGCTAATACCATAGTTTTTTCTGAATCTTTCATTTTTACAGGGATAATCATATAAGGGTCCATTGAAATTGTTTCCATAGATCCTAACCATTCTGTAGACCAGTCTGAAGCTCTTTCTGCAAATTCTGGGGTGTAATTTGACATTAATGCCGTAGCATCTTTTGCACTGTAATCTTTTGCGATTTTTTTAACGGTTTCAACAGAGGCGTCACTTCCGATTACAAAAGATTTTCCATTGTTCTCTCCTTCGCCTAGAAACACGCCTGCGGATTGGGCGGTTACAAATAGACTCGAGCAAAACGTTAAAGTGTAGAGTAATTTTTTCATTTTAATTTTTTATTAAATTGGTTATTGCAAAATACTTGCGATATGCAATTTAATAAAAAACAGTTAATAATCCCAAATCAAACTGTAATTAAGTTGTCCCTAAATTTTACATATGAAGATTGAAATTTCTTGATAAACTCAATTGAAGTGAGCCCATCAGCATCTTTAAAAATTTTAACAGATTTTGTTCCAAATTCTATTTCTAAATTTCGCTTACTCCAACTCATCATTTCAAAAATAACTGGAAACATATCAACTCCTTTTTCTGTTAGGTAATATATTTTTGATTTTTGGTCTTTTGGCAGTTTAACTGCTTCCAACAACTCCCATTTGCTTAACAGAGCTAGTCGACTACTCAAAATATTTGAAGCAATCTTTTCTGGTGATTTCATAAAATCTGTAAATGTTTTTTTTCGTAAAAATAGGTCTCGGATGACTAGTAAGGACCATTTGTCGCCAACAATCTCTAAAGTGTTTACTAATGGGCAACGGGATCTGTTCGTTTTCATATTTGATAGGTTTGTAGTTTGAGGTAGTTACAAACTTATTATGTTTGACAACAAAAACACCAATTTTAACAAACTTTTTACATAAAAAAGGAGGGGTCTAACCCCTCCTTTTAATCCATATAATACTCGAAACTAGAATGTTAATTCTAAAATACGATTCCATGTAAACTCACTAATTACAGACCATTGACTTACAGAAAGCTCGCCTACTAATGCCTTATACTCATCACTTTGTTCTCTAATTTCTGTGCGTTTTTCCCAATTACTAAAGTACTCAAACTGAGATGTATCAATACACATCACCATATAATCCGCATCTTTAGCGCCAAAAACAGATTTAAAAACTGCATAGTGATAGCTGATGCCTAATTTTTTATCAAGAGCGTTCATTTTTTTGGTCCAGTCTTCATACGAATTATCTTGATTTGTTTTTACAGTCACATATTGAACGCGTCTGTAGAAAAGCTCATCTTTCTCTGCTTCGGAAAGAATTGACCAAGTCTCTGGAGTTGTGCTCAGGTCTGGCTGAAATTCCCATACTGATGACTCTCTAAAGTTAGTCACTTCATCAAAAGTATCCCATGTTCCATCGGGAAGTGGATCCATTTTCATAAAAGCTTCCACAATTTGTTTTCTGTTATTTTCTTGTTTATCCATGTGTGTAGCCATATCGGATAGAGTATCAAAAAATTGTAAAAATTGCATTTTTTTGGTTCCTGGCTCTTCAAAAATGTAAGCTCTTGCATCATCCATATCAAGGGCCGTTTTAACAGCGGTCATCCATTGTGTCACTGCAACAGAAAAGTTTTCTTGAGATTTTGTTTCTATTTCATTAACAACCATGATTTGGGCGTTTAACAGTGTTGAAACTGGTAGTAAAAATGTAAAAATTAGTTTTTTCATTCGGTTTATATTTAAAAGTTAATGGTTAATTTAATTGTGAAGATAGAAATTATACTTGTAAATTACAAGTTATTGTTTAAGCAAAAACACCCTTTAAACTTAAAAAATAGGCGTTAAACGCTGATAAAAATGCGCAATTCGTATTCCTCAGAAAATAAAACGGTTCATTTTTATTTTTTGCTTAATTTTACAAACATGAAAAAAATTACCATTCTCATCCATTGCAAGGACCAATCAGGTATTATTGCAGCAGTGACCAATTTTATTGCGTCCAAAAACGGAAATATTGTCTATATCGATCAGCATGTTGACCAGGAGCAGCAAGTGTTTTTTATGCGATTAGAAGGAGAGTTTGATGATCGGTCTTACAATAAAACCAATTTCACTGCTCAATTTCAGCAAGAAATCGCTCACAGATTTGATATGAACTGGGAACTCCATACGGCGGCTTACCGACCAAAAATGGCCTTGTTTGTATCAAAATACGACCACTGTTTATATGATATTTTAGGGCGTTATAAGTCTGGTGAATTGGCCTTAGAAATCCCTATGATTATCAGTAATCACTTAGATTTAAAGCCAATTGCAGACAGTTTTGGAGTTCCATTTTTTCATGTACCCGTTACCAAAGATAGCAAACCCGAAGCGGAAGCGAAGCATTTGGCGTTGTTGTCAGAACATGCTATTGATTTTATTGTGTTGGCACGTTATATGCAAATCATTCCTGAGGGATTAATAAATAAATATCCCCATAAAATTATCAATATCCACCATTCCTTTTTGCCTGCATTTGTAGGAGCGAAGCCTTACCATTCAGCCTACAAAAGAGGGGTTAAAATTATTGGAGCAACTTCACATTATGTGACTGTAGAACTCGATGCAGGGCCTATTATAGAGCAAGATGTGACGCGGGTATCACATACGCATTCTATTACTGATTTGATCTCAAAAGGGCGTGACTTAGAAAAAATTGTGTTGTCAACCGGTATCAAATTACATCTCGATCGCAAAGTGATGGTTTATAATAATAAAACCGTTATCTTTTCTTAAAAATTAATTTATCTTATAACTAAAATATCATGGAAGAAAACAAACAACCCACCATTCAAGTGACGGCGACAGGAAAAGTCGTAGTGACTAATGCAAAAGACATCGTTTTATTGGATGCCGAAGGCCATCCAATCGCCAAACGCAACCGCTTTGCACTTTGTAATTGTGGCAAAACACAAGATGGTCCTTTCTGTGACGGCGCGCACAAAGACTAAGGATTTTTGTTTGTTTTAGTAGCATAAAAAAGCCGCTACAAATTGTAGCGGCTTTTTTTGCTTTTTATAAAAACTTAATTACTCCCCCTCTGCAAGAGTACGTTCTGTAACATAAAACATTTGAATTTTTCCATCAACGATAAGTGCGTCATGTACTTGACCAAGCTTCACTTCTTCTCCTTCTACCGTTAAGGTCACACTATGACCAGAAGTTACCCATTGACGTAATTCGCCCTTTGCATTGGTAAATTCATTTTCAATCAGGTAACTCGTTTTCCATATTGGATTGGCATTTGCAAACCACGTTGTTAAAAATGCGATATGCGCATCTGTACCTTCTATAATTTCACCTGATGGCGCATAGGCCTTAAATCCTTCAACTGCATTTAGGTTGCTAATCGTTTCTAAGTCACGTTCATTGTGTGCTGTTATATACTTTTCCCAAATGGCTACATTTGACAGATCTCCGCTATACAGTGGGATTTTTACACCATCATCGCTTACTTCATGCCCTATTGCCTTAGGAGCCGTCTCAGGACATGGTGCTGTTGTACATGAGATTAATACGGCCGTCATTACTAGGACTAAAATTGATTTTTTCATCTTTAAATTGGTTATTGATTAATATTACTTGTGTAACAAAAGTAGTGAAAATATCCGGGGGAAAAGCCTTGTTTACTTTACTTAAATGGATCTGAATTAACAAAAGAGAGGTTAGATTACTGTTACAAGAAACGAATTCTTATATATTTTTTAGGGGCACATTTTATGTCGAAGTACAGGCCTTCGTGCGTAAGTAAACTGCAACTATATAAAATTCTATTCCACATACTACTATTTTAAGGGGAGCTTAATAAAACGATAAGTCACTACAAAGACAGAACTCATTTCCAGTTTTGCCCTTTCAGTTGCATGGCGGCTTTCAGGATGTCTTTTTGGCTGATCTGCCCTACTAATTTACCGTTTTCTACAATTGGAAACCGACGTCTTTTGGCGGCTAGAAACATATTAGCAGCATCAAAAATATTCATGTTTCCGTCTATAGTGTTTACATTATTGGCCATATGCTTCTCAATAGTTTGATCTTGCATTGGCATATTATAATACCTGCTTTCACTTATTTGTTTTATACAATCCCCTTCCGAAATAATACCAATTAATTCGTTTTTATCATTTACAACAGGGCCGCCAGAAATACGATGCTTAATTAAGGCCTGCATTACACTTTCAATGGATTGATCTGCTGTAAAGGTGATCAAATTCGTGGTCATATAGTCACTGACTTTTAGCGAAGTAACATCCTCTTTTGACTGTTGCCGTCTGGCGCCTTGAAAACTTTTTATTGCCATGAGATCTGATTTAGTTAATTCTAAATATAAACAAAAAATACGGGCTTTCCTAAAATATATGGCTTCATCTCCCCTACTTATCTACAACTAGTTTGAAGCATTTATAAGAAATAAGGAGGGGTTTGAGAATCTTAATTTTTAACCAATGTATAAACCACACTAAATCTACCAGCATCAGACGCTACACTTGTTCCTTCTAAGGACCAGCCCTCATTTAAAAAAAACTCGAGTGCCTGGTCTCCTGACAAACCATTTCTAAACTTCTCTTCTTTACCATCGTTTATAACGTAGGCAGATTCAAGTTTTTTCCCCATTAACTTCAAAATAATTACATCCGATGATTGAATGTTATTAAAATTAATAAAGCCGGTCAAAACCGTAAGGCAAACGATGGTTGTGATTAGTATTTTCAAGTACTTCATATCTTAGTTATTTTAGTTTCTTGTAAATATACAAAACTCGAAAGACGTTGTTGCTTTTCGCTTTTCAAAACATAATTGATGTTTAACGTATTCTAAAAGCACAAAAAATGCCTTTACACCCTAAAGGCTGTATAACAGCCGCCGTAATTTTAATACGCTATACTACCCCACATATAGTGCGTTATATTTCATTATATTTGTTGCCTTAACCAATTTTCATAAAAACTTTTAAAATGATTAAACACTTATAAAAACCTGTTGTAACTCTTTTATTTTTACTAAGCATAGGGAGCGTAAACAGTCAAACTACTTTTACTACAGATGGGTTTTTATATACAATTATAGAAAACACCACTAACGTCTCAGTAAGTAAAGGAGAGAATTGCCCAGAAGGGACGGTAACCATACCAGCGACTGTCACTCATTCTGGCACAGAATATACGGTGAGGTCTATTGGTGCAGAAGCTTTTGAATTCTGTACTGACCTAACGGCCGTTAGCATTCCAGATACTGTGACGTCTATTGGTGTCGGAGCTTTTATTTTTTGTGCATTGGAGTCCATAAGCATTCCCGATTCTGTGGTGTCTGTTGGCAATGGTGCTTTTGGAAGATGTGATTTCTTAACATCCGTCACCATTGGGAACGCTGTAACGGCTATTGGTCGGAACACTTTTATGAGATGTAGAAACTTAAGCTCTGTTACTATTGGGAACGCTGTAACGTCTATTGGAGTATCTGCTTTTTATGGATGCTATAAATTAACCGCCATTAGCATCCCAAATGCTGTGGAATCTATTGGATTGAGTGCTTTTGCGTTCTGTACTGAATTAAACTCCGTTACTATTGGAGCTGCAGTGACGTCTATTGGATTGAGTGCTTTTGCGTTCTGTACTGAATTAAACTCCGTTACTATTGGAGCTGCAGTGACTTCTATTGGTGATCATTCTTTTCAAGATTGTAGCAACTTAACAGAAGTGACCTTAAATTGGGCAGTACCATTACCTATAAATTCAACTGTTTTTCTGAATGTTACACTAGGAGGTGTTGCTCTAAATGTCCCTGAAGGAACAGTTAGCACTTATGGAGCAGCAGCGGTTTGGGCAAATTTTAGTCCGATTCAAGATGGCACGCTTTCAACTAATGAAAACAATCAGAAAGACATTTTTTCTGTGTATCCAAACCCTGCATCTGATTTTATTTCGGTGGCTGGCTTAAAACAGACAACTGCTTATGAAGTATATAATATCTTAGGGGCAAAGGTTCTAAAAGGATCCCTTTCAGCGACTGGAAAAATAGAAGTACAACCGCTCACCAAAGGCGTCTATTTCTTAAAATTAGACGGCGGAACTCCTCTTAAATTCATAAAAAAATAGCAACGTCTTTTCGGAGCACTTTAAAATAGTAAAGTCACGTATATCTTATGATGTACGTGACTTTTTTTATGGTCATTAAACACGATGAAAAGCAGGCCTTACTTTTTAATTTAAAGCCTAAAAAAAGCCCGTGCAGTTCTGTAAAGGCTTTATAACTTGCTCCTGCGTGTGCGCTAAGACGTATTTAAAAAGCCCGAACAGCACGCACATGGTATAAAAAGTCCTTTTCGGGTTGGTTCTGATTATTAGTAATATTGGAGAAATACTGGCACCACGCATTACTGGAACTGGCCTCCGTAGAACTCCAGTAGAATCTGTTGTTAGCATAAGAAAAAACAGCACCTCCTACACCATCTGCTGTTGCTGCGGTGTTTATGGCTGCCTTATGTACATACATTTGG
>ENA-OQVM01000798-OQVM01000798.1-marine-metagenome-genome-assembly--contig:-NODE-798-length-46122-cov-12.434966_pt1 | contig 46122 bp, 37 predicted proteins | sample MGYA00237776_ERZ505498 | MGnify/ENA primary metagenome ERZ505498 (study PRJEB26159, sample SAMN06265151) | marine metagenome | isolation source: Helgoland LTER site | place: Germany:Helgoland, sampling...
TTTAAGAGTTCACATTTCACTGCAAAGAGAAAATAAATTTTTCTTAATAAATAGATAATGAAAATCCGCAACCAACTAATAGATAGTTTGTTACGGATTCTTAAAGTACTCGAGGCGGGACTTGAACCCGCACGCCCAAAAGAGCACAGGATTTTAAGTCCGGCGTGTCTACCAATTCCACCACTCGAGCAAGCGACAGAGCGAAAGACGGGATTTGAACCCGCGACCCTCACCTTGGCAAGGTGATGCTCTACCCCTGAGCTACTTTCGCATTGTGGATTGCAAATGTAAAATAATTTTAATTCTTTCTAAATTAATGTGGGAATTTTTAATAAAAAAAATAGTCTGTGTTTTAAAGAATGATTCAGACTGTAATTTCAAGCTATTTTTAAGATAAGCGTCGTTTGATTTGATTAAGTTGCATCAAAGCTTCTACGGGTGTAAGCGTGTCAATGTCCAGGCTCTTAATTTCATCGCGCAATGCTTCTAATAAAGGATCGTCTAAATTAAAAAAACTAAGCTGTAAATTCTCTTCTGAGTCTTTCTCCGCCTTTTCCGATTTTTTCAGCCCATGGGATGCTTCCAAAACTTTCAATTTGTCCTGAGCAGAGCGAAGAACATGCTGGGGCATCCCAGCCATTTTAGCCACATGAATTCCAAAACTATGGGCACTCCCCCCTGGGATTAGCTTACGTAAAAACAATACACTATCCTTAGTCTCCTTAATGGACACATTAAAGTTTTTAATGCGGCTATACCGTTGTGTCATTTCATTTAACTCATGGTAATGGGTTGCAAAAAGAACTTTGGGTCGAAAGGGATGTTCATGTAAATATTCAGCAATTGCCCAAGCAATAGAAATGCCATCATAGGTACTGGTACCTCTTCCAATCTCATCCAAAAGTACCAAACTGCGGTCCGATATATTATTCAAAATGGATGCTGTTTCATTCATTTCTACCATAAAGGTGGAGGCGCCCATTGAGATGTTATCACTAGCTCCTACTCTTGTAAAGATTTTATCTACAACCCCCAGAGTAGCTTGGGTGGCAGGAACATAACTTCCTAGTTGAGCGAGTAAAGAAATTAAAGCCGTCTGCCTTAAAATCGCTGATTTCCCAGACATATTGGGTCCGGTAATCATCATAATTTGTTGGGTCTCTCTATCCAATTCCAAATCATTAGCAATATAAGGGGTTCCCAATGGTAGCTGTTGCTCAATAACGGGATGACGCGCACCTCTTAACTCCAATTCCGTTCCTTGAGTGAGGGTAGGTCGACAATAATTATTTTTCAAAGCTGTTTTAGCAAAACAACTCAAAACATCCCATTGCGCTACGGCATTTGCATTTTGCTTTAACACCTCTAAATCCTTTTGCAAGTGTTGAATCAATTCGGCATATAGCTGTTGCTCCAATGCCATAATACGATCACCTGCTTGAAGGATTTCTGTTTCAAACGTTTTGAGTTCTTCTGTAATGTATCGCTCAGCATTGACCAAAGTTTGTTTACGAATCCAGTCCTCAGGAACTTTATCTTTATGTGTATTTCGCACCTCTATATAATAGCCAAACACATTGTTGAATGCTATTTTCAATGAAGGTATTTGAGAACGCTCTGTTTCTCTTTCCAACATGGCGTCCAAATGAGATTGTGACTGATCTCTTAGCCCTCTCAAAGCATCCAAATCCGAAGAAAATCCTTCGGCGATTACCTTCCCTTTAGAAACTAAAACAGGGGCTTCTGGATGAATGGTTTGTTGTATTAAAGAAATAATAGCCGCACAAGAGGAAATTGTTTTTAACTGCTCTTTGATTGTGAAGTTTGATCCTTTCTCAAGCTGTTTTTTTAAGCCTTCCACCTCACTCAAAGAATCTTGGAGTTGGTATAGGGCGCGTGGGCTAATTTTTTCAGTAGCGATTTTAGCCATTACTCGCTCGATATCGATAATATTGGATAAAGCTTGTTCTGTATATTGAGAAATTTCTTCTTGCTCAATAAAAGCCTCAACAATCTCATGGCGCGATTCTATTTGTTGCTGCTCTTTTAACGGAAAGGCTAACCACCTTCGCAATAATCGTCCACCCATGGCAGTTTGAGTATGATCTATGATAGAAATCAATGGAATGCCCTCAGGATGGGTCGATTGAAAGAGCTCTAAATTGCGTTGTGTAAATCGATCCAGCCATACAAAACCTTCTTGAGCAATGGGTAAAATACGGGTGATGTGTTGTAGTTTTCTATGTTGTGCTTGCGTGAGATAATGTAATACAGCGCCTGCAGCACTAATTCCAACCGTATACTTCTGAACTCCAAACCCTTCTAAAGAGTTTGTTTGAAAATGGGTTGTTAGTTTTTCCTGTGCCGTCCCCAATTCAAAAGCCCAATCTTCCATATAAAAACAATGGTATTGTAAACCGTACTGTTCTAAAAATAATTTCTTTTTGGGCTTAGGAACCAAAACTTCACTGGGCGCAAAACTTTGCAACAACTGCTCAATTTGTTCTTCCGTTCCCTCGGCTACCCAAAAATCTCCCGTTGAGATGTCCAAAAAGGAAACCCCCCATTTTTTATCAAAGGAGACGGCCGCCAAATAATTATGTTTCTTTTGATCCAAAACGTCGTCATGCAATGAAACTCCTGGAGTAATCAACTCGGTCACTCCTCGTTTGACAATTGTTTTAGTCATTTTAGGATCTTCTAACTGATCACAAATGGCCACCCTACAACCTGCTTTGACTAATTTTGGTAAATAGGTGTTTAACGAATGATGGGGAAATCCCGCCAATTCAATCTCGCTGGCACTGCCTGCACCTCTTTTAGTTAAAATAATTCCTAATATACCTGCAGCTTTAACTGCATCGGCACCAAAAGTTTCATAGAAGTCACCCACACGAAACAACAATAAGGCATCTGGATATTTTGCCTTAATCCGGTTGTACTGTTTCATTAAAGGAGTCTCTTTTGCTGCTTTAGCCAAAATGAATCGTTTTTACGAATGTATTTAAAAAAATATTGTTTCTTATAAAAACAAAGATGCAAATAGCAATAGAAATTTAAGAGGTTGTACTTTTGTTTTTTGTCAAAAGTTATGCGCAAATTAAAAAATGAAGAATTAATTCGGAAAACAATAGCTGATTTTAAGCAAGCTGATAAAACACCACTAATTCTAATTTTAGACAATATTAGAAGTCTCAACAATATTGGTTCTGTGTTTCGTACTGCCGATGCCTTTTTGATTGAAAAAATTTACCTCTGTGGAATTACGGCCACTCCCCCGCACAAGGACATACACAAAACAGCTTTGGGCGCAACAGAAAATGTGGCTTGGGAATATGCTGAAAATACCCTTGAAGTGGTTCAGAAACTTCATAAAGAAAACGTCTCGGTTTGGGCAATTGAACAGACGGAAAAAGCTATATTTCTAGATTCTTTTCAGCCTAAAAAAAACACCAGACATGCTTTTATTTTAGGAAATGAAGTTCGGGGAGTGTCACAAGAAGCGGTTGATGCCTGTGGACAAGCTCTTGAGATTCCACAATTTGGAACAAAACACTCATTGAACATTAGCGTAGCTACTGGAGTAGTGGTTTGGGACTATTTCACAAAAATGTAGTCTTGTAAATCGCTCTAAGAATTGATTGAAACGCAGCTTCATCCGATTCAAAATTCAAATCGTCTACAGCTATATTTACAACAGGAAAAGGTAAATCGGTTTGAATTAATTTTTCATATCCCTTCGCAATTTTCATCAAATAGTCTGCTTGGATTTCTTTTTCAAATGGACGTCCTCTTTTTTTAATTTGTTTTTGCAAATGAGGTACCTCAGCATGGAGATAAACCATAAGTGTTGGGTTAACTTGTTTCTTTATCGCTTTAGAAAATTCCTCTTGATAGATTATAAAATCATCCTTAGATAAATTTTGTGTAGCAAAGACAAGCGATTTATTTAAAAAATAATCGGAAACTACTTTCGTGGAATTGTGCTTCCAAAATTGTGTTGTTTGTGCTAACCTATCATTTAAAAAAAAGGTCTCAACAGCTAAAGCATATTTTTTAGGGTCTTTATAAAAAGAGGCTAAATAAGGGTTGTCAACAAAGGTTTCTAATAAAATTTCTGCTTTATATTGCGCTCCTAATTTTTTTGTTAAAGTAGATTTTCCAACCCCAATATTTCCCTCAACAACAATATAAGAGTAACTTTCAAAAAGAGGAGGCGACCAAAATGAAAAGGGAAAGGGATTACAAATAGCCTCATCTGAACTCGCTTGTTTTAATTCACTAATGGTTTTTCTAAAAACAGGATGGATCCATCCTCCGGCAATTTCTTCCAAAGGATGCAGTACAAAATTACGCAATTCCAATCTTGGGTGTGGAAGTGTTAATCTATCCGAAATTAACTCAACCTCTTCATAACAAAGCAAATCCAAATCGATAGTTCTGGCAGTATACCCATCTGAAATCGATCTTGAACGTCCAAGTAGTTGCTCCACATTCAACAATACTTCCATTAATTGAAGAGGAGATAACTCCGTTTGTAATTGAGCACAAGCATTATAAAAAGGAGTACTTTCAAAACCCCAAGGGGGTGTTTCGTAGATTCTTGAGAGCGATGAGATTTTAATCCCAAAAGATTCCAAAAAGCACAAGGCTTTAACCAAATATATTAATCGGTCTCCTTGATTACTTCCCAATGAAATATAAATTTGCTTCTTTTTGGTCATGTCATGATCTCTGGTGCAAAGCTACAAAACCCTATATTTGCAGTACCAAAAGTTTCAACATGAATTTTCTAAAAAGTTTTTTTGCATCTATACTAGGAACTCTCACTGCCTTAGGACTTTTTTTTGTAATCGTACTTCTTTTTATTTCTGGGATTGCCAGCATAATGTCAGCTCCATCAGGAGGTAACTCGATAAAACAAAATAGTGTTCTTACGCTTGATTTAAATCTTCCCATAGTAGATCGTGCTCCAAGTTTTGATGAACTTCAAATTTTACTTGGTTTAGAAGATAAAGTCTTAGGGCTTCCAGATATCATTTCGGCAATTGACAAAGCAAGTGAGAATCAAAATATTAAAGGTATTCGTTTACGTGCTGATTTTATTTCTGCAGGGTGGGCACAAACAAGAAGTATCAGGAATGCATTATCTCGCTTTAAAGAAAGTGGAAAATTCATTTATGCTTACGCTGATGTTTTTACCCAAAAAGGATACTATTTGGCTTCCATTTCTGACTCCATCTACCTTAACCCTGTTGGTATTTTAGAATTTAAAGGGTTAGCCTCTGAGGTTTTATATTACAAAGATTTTCAAGATGAATATGGTGTTAAAATGGAAGTTATTCGTCACGGAAAATACAAAAGTGCAGTAGAACCCTATTTAGAAAATGAAATGAGTTCTGATAACCGATATCAAATCAAAACTTTATTGGATGATATTTGGGAAACCATCCGTGAGGAAATCGCTCAGGAACGAAACTTAGATCCTAAAATTCTCGATAAAATAATTAACAACCAAAGCATAACAATTCCTGAAGATGGAGTACAAGAGCACCTTATTGATGCTCTTGTATATGAAGATGATTTTGACGAAAAAATCAAAATGCAACTTGAAATTTCTACTGATGAAGATCTTAATAGAGTATCAGTAGTAGATGTAAATAATGCTTCCTCGACTTATGACAGTTCTTTAAAAGACCGAATTGCTATTGTTTTTGCTAGAGGACCCATTATGTATGGAGAAGGTACAGAAAACATGATCGCACAAGGAGTTTTTGTAGAAACACTTAAAGAATTAGCTGAAGATGATTGGATTAAAGCAGTAGTTATTAGAGTGGAATCTCCGGGTGGAAATGCACTAACCTCCGACCTCCTTTGGAGAGCTATTGAAAAACTAAAAACAAAAAAACCAGTACTTGTCTCAATGGGAAATGTTGCTGCCTCAGGAGGGTATTACATTGCAGCAGGTGCAGATCAAATTTTTGCTGATCCACTAACTATTACAGGATCTATTGGTGTTTTTGCTTCACTCCCAAATATTTATGGAATGACAGAAAAAATAGGTATTCATGCCGAAACTGTTGAGACACATCAGAATGCTTTAGGCTATAGTTTTTTTCAGCCATTATCTGAATCTTTCAAAATAAGAACTATTAAGAGTATTGAAAATACCTACAACACTTTCAAACAACGTGTGATCAAAGGGCGTGGACTAACATCAGAAACAGTAGAAGCCCTCGCACAAGGACGCGTGTGGAGTGGGAAACAAGCATTGAGCGTAGGTCTTGTTGATCATTTAGGTGGCTTACAAGATGCAATTGAGGCAGCAGCAGAGGTAGCTAACATAGAAAATTACAATACTATTGATTACCCCAAATTTGAAGAAGATTTAGAAAGTATTCTCTCTGGGGCGATACCTTCACCACTATCCAAAGCTACCTGGATGCATTGGGTGCCTGAAAGCCTAAGACGACAACTCGAATATACGGATCCAAAAAACCCCTTACTCTCCATTCAAATGCTTATCCCTTTTGACTTAAGTATTGAATAAAATGACAGTAAAAAAACAAGAGTTAGCAAAAAAAATATACCTCTACTTAGCAGGATTATTTATCACTTCATTGGTGGTCTCCAATTTAATTTTTCAAAAGTTTTTCTATTGGCGCCCCTTTGATATTTCATTTTTTGGAAATCAACTATTTGAGCTTTCTGTTGGAATACTTCCTTATCCTATTACATTTTTAATTACTGATCTAATCTCAGAAATCTATGGGAAAAAGAAAGCAAATGAAGTAGTTGTAGCAGGGATTTTTGCTTCCTTCTTTTCAATGGGGATACTTTTGATCGCAAATTGGGTTCCTGCATTAGACAACTCACCGGTTGACAATGTTACTTTTAACCAAGTATTTGCACTTTCACCCATTGCTGTTTTTGCCTCTATGATTGCTTATCTATTGGCTCAATTAGTGGATATTCGAATTTATCATTTTTGGAAAAATTTGACCCAAGGGAGAATGCTATGGTTACGTAATAATTTTTCCACTTTCAGCTCTCAATTAATTGATACTTTATTGGTAATTGGCCTGCTCAGTATTTTTGGAATTTTGGATTGGAGCTTATTTTGGGGCTTAGTCCTTTCTGGGTTTCTCTTTAAGATACTTGTTGCTTTATTTGACACTCCTTTTTTATATCTTTTTGTAGGTCTATTTAGAAAAAATTTCAATCTCAAACCCAATGAGGAAATAAAAATTTGAGTTTTATGCAAGAACAAACGGAAGGAATACGATTAAATAAATACCTAAGTGAAATTGGACATTGTTCCAGAAGAGCTGCGGATAGGCTAATTGAAGAAGGTCGTGTTCAAATCAACGGTGTTCCGGTAATCATGGGGCAAAAAGTAACTCCCCTAGATCGCATAGAGGTAGACGGAGTATTAGTTGAAGATCTCCAAGAACGAAATGTGTACATTGCCTTCAATAAGCCCATAGGAATTGTCTGTACCACTGACACTCGAGTCGAGAAAGATAACATTATTGATTATATAAATTATCCTACAAGAATCTTTCCTATTGGACGCTTAGACAAGCCTAGTGAGGGCCTCATCCTTTTGACTAATGATGGAGATATTGTCAATAAAATCTTAAGGGCACGAAACAATCACGAAAAGGAATATATCGTTACCGTAAACAAGCCCGTAACTACAGAATTTGTCGAGAAAATGGCAAATGGAATTCCTATTTTAGATACAATTACACGCAAGTGTGTTGTAGAACAAATTCATAAAAATCAATTTCGAATCATCCTAACCCAAGGCTTAAACCGTCAAATTCGAAGAATGTGTGAATACCTTGATTATAGAGTGGTAAAGTTGAAGCGTATCCGCATCATGAATATTGAACTCAATGTAGGGGTAGGGAAATACCGAGATTTAACAAAAAAAGAAATGGTTGAATTGCAAAATCTAATTGCTGATTCTGATAAACATATATCTTAGTTGTGTGCAAATAGAAAAAACATTGAGACCAAATTTAAAATGAGCGGAATAGAAAATTATTCAGGCTTTATTATTGATTAACCGAAATTGATAACGCAAAAAGCCAGCACATAACACCTTATAAAATTAATTGTTAGTTGTAGCCTATTTACGAAAAACCCAGCAGATTTTCTATTCGGTTTTTATTTGCTAATCTAGCGCCTAAATCACGCAACTAATCTTATTATACAAACATATTAATCGATATTCTGACACGCTCCCCTTCGTTGGAGCGAATATTGAAAACTGTTTGATCTTCAAATAACAAATACTGTCCTTTAATCCCCATTAATTTCCCCTCAAACAAAGGAGTTTTAGTAAGATTTAGACTGTTCACCTTTTCCGGATACTGTAATACTGGAAAATGGAGTTTCTCCACTGAAAAATCTTGCTTATTGATAAATTGCTTCAGTTCATTAGGTAAATAATCAAGTGCTCTATTGCGCTCTTCCTCCCAATTTATTGGTTCTGCCTGGTGCTGTAACATTTTACGCCAATTAGTTTTATCAGAAAAATGATCTTTCAAAGCAACTTCACCTATTCCTGCCAAATAGCGATTGGGTACTTCAATTAATACAGAGGCCTCATGAGCTCCTTGATCAATCCAACGAGTGAGAAATTGACTTTTCCGAGTAACACCTACTTTCAAATGACTACTTAAAGCCAAATAAATGATATGTGGCTGCAATTGCATTCTTTGTTCGTATTCCAAATTACGATCAGCTTCACCCAGATGTGCTTTACTTAATTCAGGACGCATGATCCAATCTCCAGTAGCGGGACTATCAAAAAAACAGGATTTACAGAAACCCTGTCTAAAAATTGGTAGTAGCTGACTGCAATTTAAACATTGTGAACCAATATGTTGAATCTGTATTGTTCTTCCCAAACACTGATTGAGATGCAGAAAGCCTCCTTCCGTATTTAAAAAATAATTGATTGGATTTGTGCTTTCTGTCTGCATTTTTTTTAACGTACCCTCAAACATTTGCCTTAGAAGAATTAATTATTTTTATCTTCGAAAGGTAATAATATTTTTATGCCCATACCCCTCTTTAACTCAATTGCTTCCTGGATTCTAAAAAAACGCATCCATCAAATAGAACTCTTCATAAAATATCCACATGAAGTACAGGAGGAATTATTACACAATCTTTTGAGCAAAGCACACCAAACAGAAACAGGAATGCGTCATGGTTTCGATTCCATCAGAAATTATACTGATTTTAAAAATCAAGTGCCCTTAAGTACTTATGAATCCATTGAACACCAGATTGAAAGGTGTCGAAAAGGGACACAAAATATTTTTTGGCCAACACCGATCAAGTGGTTTGCTAAATCAAGCGGCACCACTAATTCAAAAAGTAAATATATCCCGGTAAGTGTTGAAGCTCTTGAGGATTGTCATTATAAAGCAGGAAAGGATATGCTCTCTTTATATTTAAATAACAATGAAGATTCTCAGTTGTTATCAGGAAAATGTTTACGCCTTGGGGGAAGTAGTGAATTGTATAATAATAACAATAGTTACTTTGGTGACCTTTCAGCGATTATCATTCAAAATTTACCTTTTTGGGCTGAATTGAGCAGTACACCAAGTAATAAAACTTCTTTAATGCCTGAATGGGAAACCAAAATGAAAGCTATTGTAGCTGAATCAATTCCTGAAAAGGTTACAAGTCTTGCGGGTGTCCCTTCATGGATGATGGTTTTATTGCAAAATGTATTAGAAGAAACAGAACAAAAAAACATTCCAGCTATTTGGCCAGATGTCGAAGTCTATTTTCATGGTGGAGTCAGCTTTAAGCCATATCGTGAACTATATAAAAAGCTAATTCCTAAAGCTGATTTTCAGTTTTATGAAATCTATAATGCCTCTGAAGGATTTTTTGGTATTCAAGATAGAAATGATTCCGATGAACTTCTACTAATGCTTGACTACGGGATTTTTTATGAATTCATTCCTTTTGAACTAGGCATTCCTCCTGAAAGCAAAAATGCATTACCACTTTCCGGGGTTCAAATAGGCATAAATTACTCCCTAGTAATCACAACAAATGCCGGATTGTGGCGATATCAAATTGGAGATACCATTCGTTTTACTTGCCTCTCTCCTTATCGAATTCAAGTTACTGGTCGTACCAAACACCATATTAATGTGTTTGGCGAAGAGCTTATCATCGATAATGCAGAAAAAGCATTAGCGAAAGTAAGTGCCAAAACTCAGAGTATTATTTCCAACTATACAGCAGCTCCCATTTTTATGGAAGAAGGAAAGAAAGGAGCCCATGAATGGATCATAGAATTTGAAAAAGAACCCAAAGATCTTAAACTGTTTAGCGCCCTTTTGGACTCAGCAATTCAAAATGAAAATTCAGATTATGAGGCCAAGCGTTATAAAAATATGACCCTTCAAAATCTAACGCTCCATTCAGCAAGAAAAAATCTCTTTTATGATTGGCACAGTAAGAACAAAAAATTAGGTGGTCAAAATAAAGTTCCACGACTTTCAAATTCTAGAAAATTATTAGAAGAACTCCTAGAGATGAATCGTTAGGAAACGATCTTGAGTTTTGGTAGTTCTATTTTAGATAATTTAGACTCTGCATACTGCTTAGTCACCTTTAAGTTTTTCACATCAGTCTGTGGGAGCTCAAACATAGCGTCATTTAAAATAGCTTCACATAACGATCGTAATCCTCTAGCCCCTAACTTATACTGCAAAGCCTTATCAACTATATAATCCAGGGCTCCAGAAGTAAATTGCAACTCAATTTCATCCATTTCAAAAAGATGAATATATTGTTTTACCAATGCATTCTTTGGGGTCGTTAAAATTTCTCTTAACGTTGCTTTATCCAAAGGATTCATATAGGTTAAAACGGGCAGCCTACCGATAATCTCAGGGATTAAACCAAACGAACGAATATCCCGTGGGGTTATGTATTGTAGCATATTCTCTTTATCTACATTACGTTGTTCCTGTGCCGTCTTATATCCAATTGCCTGAAGGTTCAGGCGTTTGCTAATATGTGAGTTAATACCGTCGAAAGCCCCACCTGCAATGAAGAGAATGTTAGAGGTATCTACTTCTATAAATTTTTGATCGGGGTGTTTTCTTCCTCCTTTGGGTGGAACATTAACTACCGTTCCTTCCAAAAGTTTTAATAAAGCTTGTTGTACCCCTTCACCAGAAACATCCCTTGTAATGGAAGGATTGTCGCCTTTGCGAGCAATTTTATCAATTTCATCTATAAAAACTATCCCTTTTTGTGCACGATCAACATCATAATCTGCAGCTTGAAGTAAGCGCGATAAAATACTCTCAACATCTTCTCCTACATAACCTGCTTCGGTTAAAACAGTTGCATCAACAATTGCCAAAGGAACATTGAGTAATCGAGAGATAGTTTGTGCCAATAGTGTTTTGCCAGTTCCCGTTGGACCCACTATAAGTACATTACTTTTTTGAATTTCAACAGGATCATTTTCTTTTTTTGAAGCCGTTTGAACCAATCGCTTGTAATGATTGTAAACCGCTACAGAAAGAACTCTTTTTGAGGATTCTTGCCCAATGACATAGGTGTCTAAAAAGGCTTTTATCTCTTTAGGTGGCTTTAATTCAATTTGTACTTGCTCTGAGGTTGTATCTGAACTTTCCTCCTGAACTATCCCATGAGCTTGAACAATACAACGATCACAAATATGAGCATCTAAGCCTGCAATAAGCAATTGTGTTTCTGGCTTGGGCCTTCCACAAAACGAACAATTTAAATCAGGTTTACTCATCGCAATAGGGTATTATTTGGTAGAGTTTTGTAAAACTTCATCAACCATACCATAGGCTTTAGCTTCTTCAGCTTTCATCCAGTAATCACGATCACTATCGTGAGTTACTTTCTCCATTTTCTGTCCGGAATGTTTTGAAATGATTTGATACAATTCGTCTTTTAATTTTAAAATTTCTCTAGTTGTAATTTCAATATCTGACGCTTGACCTTGTGCCCCCCCCAGCGGTTGGTGGATCATAACCCTTGCGTGTGGCAATGCAGAACGTTTTCCTTCATGACCAGCACATAACAAAACGGCTCCCATTGAGGCTGCAATACCGGTACAAATTGTTGCTACATTAGGACTGATAAACTGCATGGTGTCATAAATACCTAGTCCTGCATAAACACTTCCTCCAGGAGAATTGATGTACATCTGAATATCACGATTGGCATCTGTACTTTGTAAAAACAATAATTGCGCCTGAATAATGTTAGCTACGTTATCATCTATGCCTGTTCCTAAAAACATAATACGATCCATCATTAATCTTGAAAAAACATCCATTTGAGCAACATTCATTTGACGCTCTTCAATGATATAAGGAGTCATACTACTGACAATATTGTCATAATACATCGAATTAATCCCGTGATGCTTAGTTGCAAATTTTTTAAATTCTTTTCCGTAGTCCATGTTTTTTATTTTTATTAAAAATAATGAAAATATTAAGCTTTGCCGTAAGCTTCTTTAATAAAGGCATCAAAACCAACTTTTTTGATTTTTAAGGGTGCATTTTCTTTAAAGAAAGTTAGCATTTTATTGCTCATTAATTGCTCTGAAATTCTTCGTGTTTCTTCCTGATTCGACAATATGTTAGAGACAATCCCATCAATTTGAGTTGGATCGGGTTGTTGACCATATTGCATCATTTGATTTTGAACCAATGTGGCTGTAAATTCTTTTAGTTCATCAAAAGTCATATCCAACTTATGTTCATCGATGATTTTTCCCTCGATAAGCTGATAGCGAATCCCTTTTTCTGATTTTTCAAATTCCTCAACTGCTGCTTCCGGAGTCAAAGGCTCTTTCCCTGCAGTTTGCATCCATCTTTTCAAGAAATCAGAAGGTAATTTGAATTTTGTTTTTTCTACTAAATATTCAGTAACGTCATTTAGTAACTTTTGATCTGCTTGAGGTTCAAACTGTTTTTGAAGTCCTTCTTTGATTTTGGTTTTTAAATCCGCTTCGGAAGTTACGGTACCAGGTGCATATAATTTATCAAATAATTCTTGATTCAATTCAGCGGGGATTCTTTCGTTGATTTCCTTTATTTCAACGGTAAGTTCAGCAGTTTTTATTGTTTTAAGTTGCTCATCGTCTAAAGAAAGTAAACGTTTAGCAGTAGCATCATCGCTAAAAAGACCTTTACCTAAAACCATCAAGACAGATCCTGTAGTAACTTCTTTTAATTCTTTAATTACTTTTTTAGATTTAATATCTTCGAATGTAAAAGTGCTCATTTTTTCAAGTTCAATTTGTTCATTTCTAAATTGAGCTGTGATTTCATAACCCTTTTCAGGATTTTTCTGAGATACTATCTTTCCATATTGTTTTCTTACATAATCCATTTGCTCATTGAGCATTTTAGCATCTGGTTCAATTTCATAACGAACCACTTTCTTAAGAATATCTAATTTAACTTCAAATTTAGGAGCTAATCCTAATTCAAATTCAAAATCCATACTATCTGCAGACCAGTCTAGCTCTTGTTCAGGAGCTTTAGGTATTGGATTACCAAGAAGATCTAATTTTTCTTCCTTAATGAAGGTATCTAACTGTTCCCGAAGAATTTTATTTACTTCATCTGCAGTAACTGCTTGCCCGTATTGCTTTTTTATCATGCCCATAGGAACATGACCCTTTCTGAATCCAGGGATATTTGCTGTCTTCCTGTAATTAATCAACACTGCATCCACTTTTTCTTGATAGTCAGTGCGGTCTAAGGTGATATTAATAGTTGCATTTAGGGCGTCTAAATCAGTTCTGCTGATGTTCATTTTTTGATAAAATTTTAGTGCGCAAAAGTACACTTTTTTATTGCCTTCACCAACTTTTAAAATCGCTAACCATAGCTTTTAAGGTATAAAAAATAAAAGAATCCATAAAAACAAGGGCTCCTGTAAGAACAAAAATTTCACTTACCGAGTATCATAAAAGAAAAATAAATTATATTTGCATCCCGGAATTAATAATCAGAGGGTCGGGAATCCTCACAAATTAATATGTTATGCCAGTAAAAATAAGACTTCAAAGACACGGTAAAAAAGGAAAACCCTTCTATTGGGTAGTTGCCGCAGATGCACGATCAAAAAGAGATGGACGCTATCTAGAAAAGCTCGGAACATACAACCCAAATGCAGACCCTGCAATTGTTGATATCAACATCGATAATGCAGTTTCATGGTTAGAAAAAGGAGCACAACCAACAGATACAGCCCGAACACTTTTATCTTATAAAGGTGCGATGTTAAAATACCACTTAAACGGAGGCATTCGAAAAGGAGCGCTAACGCAAGAAGAAGCAGATAAGAAACTAGCTGCTTGGTTAGAAGAAAAAGACGCTAAAATTCAAGCTAAAAAAGACGGTTTGACTCAAGCTGAAGCAGACGCAAGAGCGAAACGCTTAGCAGATGAAAAAGCAGTAAGCGACAAACGATTAGCTGATGCAGCCGCTCAAGAGGCAGAGGCTCAAGCTGCTGAGGCCGCCGAAGCCGCAGCTGAAGAAGCACCTGCAACTGAATCCAGTGAAGCAACTGAAGAAGCGCCTGCTACTGAAGAAGCACCTGCTGCTGAAGCCAGTGAAGTAACTGAAGAAGCACCTGCTGCTGAAGCCAGTGAAGCAACTGAAGAAGCACCTGCTGCTGAAGCAAGCGAAGAAGCTTCAGAAGAAAAAGAGGGATAACAACCTTTCTTTTCAACGATGAAAAAAGAATCCTGTTTTTATTTAGGAACCGTCGTTGGAAAATATAGTTTTAAAGGTGAAGTTCTCGTCAAAATTGACAGTGATTCACCTCAAGAGTACCTTACATTGGAATCAATTTTTGTGGAATTAACCACAGGGTTGGTTCCTTTTTTTATTCGTAAATGCCAACTTCATAAGTCTTCATTACTTCGTATTGATTTTGAAGAAGTCACAGATGAGGCTGCAGCCGATGCACTACTAAAGAAAGAATTATACCTACCCCTAACGTTACTCCCTCCGCTTGAAGGCAACAAGTTTTACTACCATGAAGTCATCGGATTTGATATTGTAGAGAATGACAAAAATCTAGGTAAAATCAAAGTTATTCATGACCAAGGAGCTCAAGCCCTTTTTGAAATTGATCGAGTAGACACAACAGCATTAATTCCAATTCATGATGATTTCATCCTTACTGTTGATCGTATTACCAAAACAATTACTGTCAATCTACCAGAAGGTCTGTTAGATTTATAGCTCATTAGAAGTAAAGGACAAATCCAAAAGAAGGTAATGGTGAACTATTCCCTTCATTGGTTGATACGGGAACCAAACTCCGGGGAAGAATAATTTCACCATTCATATCCCTATTTAAACCATATTCTTCTGGTGATGGATTGGGCTGACCCAAAAAGTTTTGAATTTCAAAAAAGAAGTTGAAGGATAGATTTTCAAAATTCCACTTTTTATCAATTCTAATATCAGCTAAGTTAAACGCATCAAGTTTTACTTCACCTAGACGATCGTAGTCTAAAATAATTTCAGGATAAGCATCTAAGCTGGCTTCAATATCTGTTGGCACATAGGGGTTTTTTCCCGCAAATCTCCATCGAGCACTTACCTCCCAATTACGCTTTAACTTATACCCGCCAGTAAATGAAATCAAATTCCGACTATCCCATACAGAGGGTCTTGAAATTTGATCTAAGCCAGTAAATTCACTAAAGAAGTATGTATAAGCAAAGACACCATAGAAATTGTTAGATAGTTTTTGTTGAAATAAAAATTCTATTCCTGAGCTCTGCCCTTTTCCATCAGAAATAATGGCTTCATTTCCTAAAACTTCAAATCCACCCCCTTTGTTTGCTAAAGAAACTCCGTCAATTACAGAAACTGGATAATTTGAATAATTTTTCACAAAACCTTCTAATGTAAATCGTGATGAAGGTGATAAATTATATTCTAAACCCGCTACCAAATGGTCACTTCGAACATAGGAAGCGTCTTTATTTACAAAAAGTGAGCGTTCGTTTTGAAACCCTAACATAGTGTAAGTAGGGATTTTAAAATAGCGCCCTGCTGTTGCATTAAGTTTCCATTTCTGGTTTTCAGTTAATGCATATGAAAATGCAATTCTAGGAGAGAGGTTATCAATTAAATTAGAACCTGTAGAAAAACTATCTCCATCTGTTCTTAATCCTAAAGTAAGATCTAAACGATCATGCATAAATTTGCGTGATCCTTTAACAAAAAAACCATATTTAGCAAAGTTTAATGTTGTGTTATAAGCAATATCATAATAACTGAAAATAGTATTGTTTTTATAACTCGATTGCTGAATATTAAACCCTGAAGACCATTTCCACTGATCCGAATAATGCGTGGTCAGGAAGCGTAATTTAGTTTCCCATTCATAAGAATCATTTTGAAAAATAGTCCCACTTCGAGTAGTATTATCCTCATAGCGTGAAAAAACATTTTCAAGTCGGTTAGTGCTCAAAGCGGTAGTCATAAAACCTTTCCCATTTTTATAATTACGCTTCCAAGAAAGTCCTACGGTAGTACTCCTTTGATCTATAATTGGAACCTGGTCTAAAGTTGCTTGCTGTTCTGCATCAAATTCATCTGGAGCTTTAACAGAAAAGTCATCTATCGCACCGATTCCTAAAAAAGTAAGCGAATTATAAGCATCAATTTCATGTTTAATTTTCCATTGATAATCCCAATAATCAGGACGTATTGGAAGCCCAATAAGTTCAAAAAGGAATTGAAGATAACTACGACGCACTGAAAATAAAAAAGTTGTGTTTGCAGGGCGATTCTTATCTTTCCTAAACAAGGGTCCCTCAAGAGTTAATCCTGCTTCACTTGCCCCAAAACGAAAATTTCCACCAAATTCATTTGGATTTCCCTCGCGTTGCTCAAATGCTAATACTCCTGATAAAGGGTTGTCATATTCAGCACCAAAAGCTGAACTAGAAAGAGTAACATCACGTACAAAAGAAACATTGATCATCCCAACAGGACCTCCAGCACTTCCTTGGGTACTGAAATGATTGATGTTCGGAATTTCAATCCCATCTAAATAATATACAGTCTCATTGGGAGCTCCTCCTCGAATGATAATATCATTTCTAAACCCTCCAATGGAAGGGGATATTCCAGGCATACTCTGAACAACTTTAGTAATATCGTTATTCCCACCAGGATAAGTCTCTATTTCAACTGCAGAAAAACTTTGTGTGGATAGAGGAGTATCTCTGGTACTTCTAAATGGACTTCGAACAACAACTACTTCATCTAATGTTTCTATCACCTCTTCTAATTCAAAAAGTAAGGGTCTATTACCTACTGACTTCACAATTACGTTGTATAAGGTTTCACTTTCATAACCCAAGAAACTGGCTATTATATTGTACGATTTGAAAGGAATTTCATTTACTGTAAAATAACCCTCTTCATCGGTTACAACCCCTATTTCCGTTCCCTCCAGGAGAATTGTTGCTCCAACAAGTGGCTGTTGACTTTGAAGGTCAAGTATACGACCGTTTAAATTTCCAGAGTTTTGAGCAGTTGCAAAAGACAAGAATAATAAAAAGAAGAGAAAAAATGAATTTTTCATGATATTGAGTGATTTTTAGGAGGCTTAATATTTTTTAATAAAAAGTTTGTTTAAATTTTTCCAAATTTAATTAAACATTTTAAATTAGCAGTATGAAAAACAGAAGAACCTTTTTAAAAACAGCTTGCAAACCAATTGTGTTAGCAGCTTTCGGAATCCCATTACTTGAAGCTTGCTCTTCAGAAGAAACACCTTACACCCCTCCTTCTGGGAGTCAAAATCAAAACATCTCTTCGGACCCTATTACCATTGACATAGCAAGCTCCCTTTTTGTCAATCTTCAAGCTGTAGGCGGATGGATAAATTATACTGAAAAAAATCTTTTATTGATCAGAATCAGTGAAACTGAAGTAAGAGCATTTGATAACAGTTGTCCGCATCAAGGGAATAGAGATCGATGGTCTTTTGACGGGTCAAATTTTGAATGTGGTTATCACAACAATACCTTTACGACATCTTGTAGCGGTTCACTGACATGCTACTCAACTTCGCTAGACGGTACTATTTTGACCATTACCTTCTAATTCTTTTTACGACTAGACTTACGCTCTACCTTTCTTTGTTGTTTTTGAAGTGATATTTTATTTTTTTCACTTTCAATTTTCCTTTTTTCCTCCAACTTCAGATTGTAATCTTCTCGTAATTCTGTAATATCACTACCTGTAATTTCTTTCTGATCAGAGGCTTGTAGAGAAATATCCTCCACTGTAAAATTAGCATTATTTGTTTGCTTTCGCATGATCTCCCTTGCAGCTTTAAGATTGTAATACAAGCCAGGATCAATCATTTTATTGGCTAAAAAATGTTCTTTCTTTTTTTTATCCCATCGAATAAACATAAAACCACCATTCACAGAATCTAACTTAACTCGATACACATGAGCATAATTTGGAAGAGTCTGATAAATTTGAATCTCTTCGGGAATGTATCCTGCCACATAGAGTAATTCTTCCACAAAAGCAAATTGAGTTTCCACAGAGGGGTCATCATAAAAACCTTCAACTTCAGGAGGTGTATCCTGAGCATTGGAAAAAAATAAAATAAAATAGAATAGACTACTTACACTAATCGTTTTAATCATGATTCAATTTTTGTTTTGTAATATTTTTTTGCATTTGAAACTAACTGCTTCATATTAACATCTTCAAAGTTAATAAAAGCTCGAATCAATAAAAACAATCCGACTATTTGAAGGATTATAATATAAGATGAGAAAAAATCTTCTTCAAAGAATTTTTTATTATAAGTGAGCATGACATCTTTAATTGAAAGCAGAAATAATCCTAAAAAAAACATGAAATTGGTGGTATTCATGTTTTTCAATAATAACATTAATGTAAAGCTACCGAAAATAGCAGATGTAAAACTGTAAACTATGCCATGAAATTTCATGTCATCCAAAAAAGAATAAACATGATTTAAAAAAACAATTAAGTAGGAAAAATAAAAAACAAGACCTAAAATATGCTCTCTAAAGAAATACATTTTGTTTAAATCCATAAACCTTATGAAAAAGAAAAGATTCATGATCCATAAACTAAAAACGCCCCATTGTTGAAAACTTGCATTAAGATCGAATAATATAAATAGATTTCCTATCCAACAAAAAAACAAAGCAAATAAAATATCTTTTCTTTTAATTTTTGAATTAATCCAATAATAACCTATTATAGCAGGGACTATTAAAATCGTAATAAAGGCATCAAAATTAAATAACTCTACTATTAAGTAGTAACCTTCTAATGTTGTAAGCATAATAAGAGTAGGAGATGATTAGGGGTAATATTCGGGTTTGAAATAGTCTAATTTTAATAGGAGTAAACAAGTTGAAACTGAAAATTACGTCCAATTTCGTTCGCATAAAAGCGCATTCTGTTTAAATAATCTCTGTATTTGGTTTGGGTAATGTTGTGTATCATAAATCGTAGGATGGTTTTGGATTTATTGGGGTTTCCCAAATATACAGAAAAAAATAAATCTAAATTTTGATAGGCTTTTGGAGGAGTACTTACATCTACTAGTTGCTCGATTATACTTCCCTCGCTTAAAGTGTTTACACTAAAATTCAAATCTGGAAATCTTTTTTGTCTTGCTACAAAATGATTTACAACTTCAACATCATATCGGTTTTTAGGTGAACTATACTTAATAGTTTGGGTACTATTAAAAGGTGGAATATTGATGATAGGTAACTCATTTTTTAAATCTTGGGCACGAGTATAAGAAGCGTTTAAATCTAAATTCAACTGGCTCGAAAAATTAAAATCAAAACTCGCATCTACACCCCAAATCAAAGCATTTGTGGCATCATATTGCCATACTGGAAAAGCTCCTCTAATGGTTTGTTGAAGCCCCTTGGGACCAATAAAAATATAATTATTGATTCTTGAGAAATAGGGCTCAAAAGAACCTTTTAATTTTCCTTGTGTCCTGCTTAAACTGAGAAGAAATTTACTCGAAATTTCCTTTTCTAACATCAAACTCCCATATTCAATAGTTGCTAATGAATGATGAAGTCCATCACTAAATAATTCCGAGGCATTAGGTGATCTTTGAGATAACACATAAGAAAAACTAGTCTCAAATTGTTCTCCTATTTCAAAGGAAAATCCGGTTTGGGCTGCAAAATTTATAAAATTCAATTTGGGGTTAACTAGAATTTGAGTTCCCGTTTCTTTCACTTCAAATTGCGGAAAAACTTTATCATATCCACGCGTTTTCCAGTCAGAAACACCATAGTATTTCTGTACATCCCAATCAACTTGATCCAGGCGAATTCCCCAATCCCAATGAAAAGAATTTGAAGGCTTGTAGGATCCCACAAAGTAACTTCCCAATTCCGTTTTGAGATAATCTGGAATCAATCTTTTGACGCCTGTATTTGGATTTGAAAAATTATCCTGAAGCATGGCGTTAATCCCCCACTCGAACTCCCAACTAAACGTTTTATTCCATTTTAAATTAGCCAAAACATTTTGAGTTTGAAGCTTTAAGTCAATAGCAGGAATATCAACAGAGACACCCCTTCTTACATCAAACTCTTTTCTGGTGTTTACCTGATAATTATAATCTAACTGCCACTTAAAATTATCCTTAAACTGATTAAAATAAATTAAGTGAATATTTTGATGTAACCCTTGTTGTTTAGGAGCGCTAATTCCATAAGTAAATGGTTCTATTCTCAATGGGATATTCGACTCTAAAGCTCTCAATAAATCTTGAATATTTCCAATATGCGCTGCTCTTAAAATCCCCGTTTCATTTTGAAATCGTGAATAATTTAACTCCCAACCCTTTATAACTATACTCCTTCCTAATTTAAAAGAAACATTTATTTCTTTCATTCCCGTGTTTGAAAGAACATACTCAGGAGTAGTCAAATCCCCAAAACGTTTTGCAGTCAACTGGCCATTGATGTAATATCCATTTGAGGTAGACTTCATTAATTTTGAAGTAAGACTACCTCCTCCTCCATTTGTTGCAGCGTTAATTATAGTTTGTCCAAATAGACTGTCACCTAAAATTATTTTGGGAGGAGACAATACGATGATACCACCAGGGGTATCACCACCATATTTCAAAGCAGCAGCTCCTTTTACCAATTGTACATTCTGAAAAGCATTCAAGTCAATATTAGGAGCGTGATCGGAACCCCATTCCTGATCTCTCAAACGGACGCCATTTGCAACAATACCAACACGACTTCCATACATTCCATGAATCATGGGTTTAGCAATTGCATTCCCGGTTTTCAATGAGGACACTCCAGCTAAAGTAGTAAGGGCATCGCCTAAACTTTGACTACTAAAACGTACTATTTGATCTCTATTTAATCGGGATTCTTTAGCATTTCCATTGAGTCCTTTGAGTTGATTATCTGAAATTATAATTTCTTCTAATTCATTAATGTGGTGCTCTAGTTCAAAGTCAAGGATCGCATTTTCATCGATTGAAACTTTCTTTTTGATTGGATTACACTCAGTGTGTTCTATTTTAAGATTGACAGAACCAGAGCAAAGCCCTTCTAAGATATAAAATCCATTTTCTTGCGTTTGAGCAAAATTATCAGAACCTTCAATACTAATAATAGCTCCGTAAATAGGGGTGCCATCATGTAAATCATTAATTGTCCCGCTAATAACAAAATCACAGTCCTGAGACCATAAAGGAATTCCTTTCAAAAAGAACAACAGAACTGTGATTTTAAGAAAATGTTTTATCATTCTTCAAGAATACGTATGGGAATATCGACAGAAACATCCGTTTCACCTCCAAACCCATTTCTGGTGGTACTATTTTTCGTTGTGGGTTCATGAATTAAAAACGCACGAACAATGCCAGAACTAGCGACACTTGTGGACCAAACGGTATTAATAAAAACAGGATTTTGATTACTATCTAAGGGATCAGAATCACTTTGGACATAAGAAATAGTCACTCCAGAAAACTCAAAAAACACTTGGTGCTCATCTACTTCTTCAATTATTTCTTCATTGATATTTTCAATATCGCCAGGATCACTTTCATCTAAAAAGGTGATTTGTACTTCGTATTCTGTATTTGATTTCAGAATAATTTCAGCTGTATTCGGTGCTGTTGTTTCCCATCGTATCTTTTGTTCAGACTCTCCTTGAGTATTGAAACTAAGTTCTACAGTTGTTATTAATTCTTCTTCATTAACTATTTCAGGAGTATCCTTTGAACAAGAAAAAATACTGATTAGAAATATAAATAATAGAGTCTGCTTTGTGTATAAAATTATTGTTTTAACCATGAGGGTTGATATTATTTATTAATAAATTAAGTGGAAGGGTCTGCAGCTAAAAAAATAGCTGTAAACATTTTATTTATTATAAAAATACCGGTGGAGCCCTGGAGCTATAACGCTTAAATGAAATCGAATTAAAAGAGGCATAATACCCTGTTTTTTCTTCTGTGAAAAGAAAAAAGACATCTTCTTCAATAACGTCCTCAACTATGCGAACTAAAGGTTGAAAGAAATAATCCAAAGCATGGTTATGTGCTTTGGACTCATGAATGTGTGCTTTGTTATTTTTACAAGTATTTGGAGCAGAGTGAAACTCATGAGTATGAATGAGTTTTAATCCGAGGGGCATCAAAAAAGCCACAACCAATCCTACTGAAAACAGTTTGGTTAAGAAGGGTATAATGGTCTTTTTTAGTTTCAAACTATAATTTTCTAATCTTTATATTTTTATAAGAAATAACACCGGGATGATCCTGTAAACAAAGGTGACCCTCTTTGAACTTACCAAAACCTGACATGTCTTTAAACTTACTATTTTCGATCATCTCATCCCATTCAGTACCATGTAAAGGGAAACGATTAATTATCATTCCATTATGATTTACAGTTCCTTTATTCTCTTCATGGTTAATTACGATATGATAGCTATTCCATTCCCCTGCTGGTTTTGCCATAACATGATCAGGAGCAATCATATCATATAGTGATCCGGTAGTATGAATTTGATTTTTTTCATCACCGGCATAAATATCAGCATCTATAATTTGAATCTCAGGACCTGTCAAATAAGGCGCGTCATAATCTTTACTTTCATTGACACCCCACATAAATCCACTATTGGAATTTGGCGAAAGTTTCCAGTCAAATTTTATTTCAAAATTGGTGAACTTCTCATCGGATATTAAACTTTTATTTCCATCCCCTTGTGCCTTATCGGAATCATAAGTAAAAACTCCTTCAGAAACGATCCAGCCTGTTTTTTGTCCAGACTCATTTTGATAAATATGCCAGCCGTCAAGACTAGACATTGGACTCATATCGACCCATTCACCTGGAACTTTTTCAGTTTCTACTGTTGTTGAATTTGCATTTTTCTTGGGGTTATTTTGACAACTAAAAAATAGTGTAGCAAAACAAAGTGTTAGTATACGAATGTTATTCATTTTGGTTCAAATTTATAATAAAAGTACTAAATTATTTGAAACCTCTGCAATGCTAATTAGTGGAATTGTTTTAAAATTAAAATTGCATTTCTGGAACCCGATCAGGAATTATAATTTTTCCTGCTGTAGCTTCTTTAATCTCCTGAACACTCACTCCAGGCGCACGTTCTACTAGACAAAACCCTTGAGGTATTACATCCAATACTGCAAGTTCAGTCACAATTCTTTTTACACACCCTAAGCCGGTGATAGGTAAGGTACATTTTGACAGTAATTTAGAGTCTCCTTTTCTATTGACATGCATCATTGCTACAATTATGTTTTCCGCTGAAGCAACAAGATCCATTGCCCCTCCCATACCTTTAACTAATTTACCTGGAATTTTCCAATTTGCAATATCTCCTTTTTCTGAAACTTCCATGGCCCCCAAAATAGTTAGGTCTACATGTTTTCCTCTGATCATACCAAAACTCATCGAAGAATCAAAAAAACTTGCTCCAGGGAGACTCGTTATAGTTTGTTTTCCAGCATTTATTAAATCTGCATCTTCATCCCCATCCAAAGGGAAAGGACCCATTCCCAATATTCCATTCTCACTTTGAAACTCAATTTGTATTCCCTCAGGGACATAATTGGCAACTAAAGTGGGAATACCAATTCCAAGATTGACATAAAATCCATCTTTCAATTCCTGAGCAATTCGCTTTGCAATATCCATTTTATCTAATGCCATAATCAGATATTTCGGACGGTTCTTTGTTCTATTCTCTTTTCATAATTTTGACCTTGAAAAATACGATTCACAAGGATTCCAGGGATATGAATTTGATTCGGATCTAAAGATCCAGCAGGAAGTAGTTCTTCAACTTCTGCTACTGTAACTTTTGCAGCACCACACATTAAGGGATTAAAATTTCGAGCAGTTCCATTAAAAATCAAGTTTCCTGCTTCATCACCTTTCCAAGCTTTCACAAAAGCAAAGTCCGCTTGATACGCTTCTTCCATGACATAATTTTTTCCATGAAAAGTTCTGATTTCTTTTCCATTGGCAACTTCAGTCCCAAAGCCAGCAGGGGTATAAAACGCAGGAATTCCAGTTTGTGCAGCTCTACATTTTTCAGCTAATGTTCCTTGGGGCGTCAAAATAACTTCCAATTCACCGGATAACATTTGTCTCTCAAACTCAGCATTTTCACCAACATAAGAAGCAATCATGGTCTTAATCTGTTTTTGTTGTAACAGTAACCCAAGGCCAAAATCATCGACACCAGCATTATTCGATATGCATTTAAGATTGGATACTCCCAATCGAACCAATTCTGAAATTGCATTTTCAGGAATTCCACACAATCCAAAACCACCTAACATCAAAGTCATTCCGGAAGTCACACCTTCAAGGGCATCAACAACAGATTGGACGGTTTTATCTATCATTTGGGGAAGTTAGTTAATTCACTGTTTTATCGCTCTTAGTTTTTGGATTAACTTAGGAACTACCTCAAAAGCATCACCTACAATTCCATAATCTGCTGCCTTAAAAAAAGGTGCTTCAGGGTCATTATTGATTACTACTTTTATTTTAGAGGAGTTAATTCCTGCTAAATGTTGAATTGCACCCGATACTCCAATAGCAATATAAAGATTAGAGGCTACCGGTTTTCCAGTTTGACCAACATGCTCACTATGAGGACGCCATCCCATATCTGAAACAGGCTTAGAACAAGCTGTAGCGGCACCCAAAACGGCTGCTAAGTCTTCAATCAAATGCCAGTTTTCAGGCCCTTTTAACCCTCTACCACCCGACACTACAATATCTGCATCTGCGATAGTCACTTTATCTGTCACTTTATCTACTGCAGTTACTTTTAGCGTTGAATTTGACACTAGATATTCACCTTCAAGATTTTCTGCATTTGAGGTTTGTTCTTTTAAGCCGAAAGCATTGGAGGAAAGACATATTACTGCTTTACTTTGATTACTAACACTTTCATTAAAAGCCTTATTTGTAAAACAAGAACGCTTCACAGTGAGAGGAGCGTACGAACTTGGTAAGGCAACTACATTTGAAAAATAGGCTGCTTGAGCACCAACTGCTAGGATAGGTCCTAAATAACGACCATCGGCAGTAGCGCTAACTACAACAATACTTGCTTCCTCTTTTTCTATAATTGGCACTAGGCTTGCACTGTAACGATCAACATTAAAAAAAGAATCCTCGGCTGTGTTGATATTATAAACTTTATCCACACCATGAGAATTTAAAACAGATGAATCATTTGTATTAAAAGTTACTGCTATAAGAGAAGTGTTTGTGGCATTAGCAATGGCTCGACCATAGGATGCAACTTCTAACCCTGCTTTTTTGATCACTCCATTTTGAGATTCAACATATACAACTACTGACATAATTTTTGAGTTTTAAAGTACTTTAGCTTCGTTTTGTAATAATTCTATTAAAGTGTCAACATCATCTGCATCCACCAATTTGACCGGCCCTTTAGACTGAGGTTTTTCAAAATGTTTTACTGTAGTAGCAGCTTCAATTTCCATCGGCGCTTCAACGGAAAGTGGTTTTTGACGTGCTTGCATAATACCTCTCATATTTGGAATGATTAGATCTGATTCTTCAACCAATCCTTTTTGAGCTCCTAGCACTAAGGGTAGACTTGCACTGAGCGTTTCTTTACCACCATCAATTTCACGCTGAAGGGTCACGGTTGTTCCCTCTATATCCAATTGAATACAGTTAGCAACATAGGGACACGATAATAAGGAAGCCAACATACCACCTACCATAGAACCGTTATAATCAATGGACTCACGCCCCGTAATGATAAGATCATAATTTTCTTTCTTACACAAAGCAGCTAATTGATTTGCAACGTAAAAACCATCTGAAGGAACTGCATCAATTCGAATAGCTTGATCTGCTCCAATAGCTAAACATTTTCGCAAAATGGGTTCGCAACTTGAATCTCCTACAGTAACCACTGTAACTTTTGCACCAGATTTTTGTTGAAGCCAAACAGCACGTGTTAAACCAAACTCATCATTTGGGTTGATGATAAACTGAACTCCATTCGTATCAAAAGATTTATTTTCATCTTTGAAATTGATTTTTGAAGTTGTGTCAGGCACATTACTTATACAAACTAAAATATTCATTTAATAGGATTTTAACACGAAACTAATAAAAAAAATGACACAGTGTCATTTTTCACAAACTTATTCTCAAAACCATTTTAGTAAGAGGTAAAATGAGTTTTTAAAGATACTGATTGATTAGATTTTCAAATCGTTCTTGTTTACCACTAATACGTTTTGGATCTTCAGCATTCAAAGCAATTTTAGCAATCTGTTCTAATGATAAATTTCCATTTTCAAAAGATTTTCCATGTTCAGAATCGAATGAAGCATATCTTTCTTTTCTCATTGCTAAATAAGGAGATTCTTTTAAAATCTTTTCCGCCACCACCAATGCTCTTGCAAAGGTATCTGCCCCTCCGATATGTGCATGGAAAATATCTTCTAAGTCGGTAGAATTTCTTCTAATTTTTGCGTCAAAATTAATTCCCCCACCCTGAAGTCCTCCCTTCTGTAAAAAGACAAGCATTGCTTCGGTAACCTCATAAATATTAATTGGAAATTGATCGGTATCCCATCCATTTTGATTATCCCCTCTGTTAGCATCTATGCTTCCCAACATATCCGCATTTCCAGCAACAGATAATTCATGTTCGAAGGTATGTTGCGCCAAGGTTGCATGATTCACTTCAATATTCAGTTTAAAATCTTTATCTAAGTTATATTCTCTCAAAAATCCAATAGCTGTAGCTGCATCAAAATCATATTGATGTTTCATGGGCTCCATGGGCTTAGGTTCAATGAAAAAGGTTCCTTTAAAGCCTTGTCCTCTTGCATAATCTCTTGCCATGGTCAACATTTGAGCCATGTGATCCAACTCTTTTCCCATATCGGTGTTTAACAAAGACATATATCCTTCACGACCCCCCCAAAAAACATAATTTTCGCCTCCTAATTCCATGGTAATATCTAGTGCCGTTTTAATTTGAGCACCTGCTCTGGCAACAACATTAAAATCAGGATTAGTTGCTGCTCCATTCATATAAATTGGGTTTGAAAAACAATTTGCAGTACCCCATAAAAGCTTCACACCTGATGCTTTTTTCTTTTCGGCTACATAGGCAGAAATTTGGTGTAATCGTTTTTCGTTTTTAGCTAAGGTTTCTGCTTCATCAACCAAATCAATGTCATGAAAGCAGAAATAATCAAAGCCCATTTTAGTGATGAATTCAAAAGCAGCGTCTGCTTTATCTTTAGCACGTTGAATAGGATCTCCAGACTGGTCCCAAGGAAACTGTTGCGTTCCTGGGCCAAATGGATCTCCTCCTTGTCCACAGAAACTATGCCAATAGGCAACAGCAAACTTAAAGTGCTCTCGCATGGTTTTTCCCATTACCATCTGATCTGGATTGTAAAACTTAAAAGCCATCGGATTATCTGAAGTTTTTCCTTCGTATGCAATTTTTCCGATTCCCTTGTAAAATTCTTTATCTCCTGTAACTATCATTGTATTTTATTTAAATTATTTAATGCTTTATCTAATTCATCTTTCCATTTTTGGTAGGAGTCGAAATACGCTTTGTTTTTGACGTCTGGCTCTACTTTGGCTGTAAAATCTATAGAGGCAATACTTTCAGAATAATCTTCTGTGGAATTATTTTCTATCCCTGCAGCCCTAGCAGCTCCAACTGCTCCCGTGGTATTGTATATTTCGATGGGCTGACCAATCAAACTAGAAACTGTAGATGAAAAAATAGAGGAACGAAACAAATTATCATTTCCAGCTCTTACCACTTTGATATCCATCGCATCTTCTTTCATAATCTCCATCCCATACGCGAAAGAAAAGGCAATTCCCTCTAACGCTGCCCTACATAAATGTCCTTTTTCATGAATATTTAAATTCAAATTAGTGAGGCGCGCTCCGGGGGTTTTATTAAACAACATTCGCTCGACACCATTACCAAAGGGTAGATTAATAAGACCATCACTACCAATAGAAATTTTAGATGCCCATTCATTCATTTCACTAAAACTAGTTGCTTGTGTGACTTTTCGCAACCAACTGTATTGAATTCCAGCACCATTAACACAAAGTAAAGTCCCAACAATAGGTTTTGCTTCGGTATAATTAACGTGAGCAAAATGATTAACTCTAAAATATTCTTTTGAAGTAGTTCTATCATTCACAGCAAATAATACCCCAGAAGTACCCCCAGTAGCTGCGACTTCTCCTGGGTTCAATATGTTTAGTGCGAGAGCATTATTTGGTTGATCACCTGCTCTATAGCGAATTGGAATCCCAATAGGCAAACCTGTTTGAATAGAAGCTACTTGCGTGACCCTACCTTGATCCTCAAAATTATTAACAATGGAAGGAGTAAGAGAGGTATCTATTCCATAATACTCTAATAACCAATGGGCTACTTTCTTCTCTTTATAATCCCAAAGCATCCCTTCCGAAAGACCATTTCTAGTGGTAGCTATTTCTCCTGTGAGCTTATAAGCTATATAGTCTCCAGGCAACATATAGTGTTTTATTTTAGTATAAAGCTCAGGTTCATTTTCTTTTACCCATTTCAGCTTAGAAGCAGTGAAATTTCCTGGAGCATTCAAAAGATTAGATCCATATTTTGCTTCACCAATACTACTTGCAGCAGCATCTCCAATTGAAACAGCTCTACTGTCACACCAAATAATAGACTTCCGAAGACTTTGTTTTTCTTTATCCACTACTACAAGTCCATGCATTTGATATGAAATTCCTATGGCTAAAATCGTATTTGCATCAATTTTATTTTCAGCAATAATTCGCTTGGTACCTACACACAAATGTTTCCACCACATTTCAGGATCTTGCTCTGCCCATCCAGGTTGGATCGAATCAATAGGCATTTCATTTTTAGGCTCTGTAAGCACAGCTACTTCTTGGTTTGTTCTTGCATTTACCAATGCAACTTTTACCGACGAACTCCCAATATCAAATCCTATATAAAACATTTTTATTTAACTAAAAAATTAGGGAAATCGGATGTTTTTTCACAACCAATTTGATCCATCACTTGTCGTAATTCTGTTTTGATTAATTCCATGGTATGCTCACCCCCTTGGCTTCCAAGGGCGCCAACACCATACATAAAAGAACGTCCCATAAAAGTGAATTTAGCTCCACTAGCAAGAGTTCTAGCTACATCAGGCCCAGATCGTAATCCACTATCCATCATTATGGTAATTTTATCTTCGTATTTTTTATTCAAACTTTGCAAAGCATGTAATGTTGATTGCCCAGCATCAAGTTGTCTTCCCCCATGATTTGAAATAATGACTCCATCAATTCCTAACGATATTGCTTTTTCCATATCAGCACTACTTGCAACTCCTTTTAATACAATTTTACCTTTCCATAGATCGCGGATGGGTTTTATTTTTTCTTCATTTAAACGCCCATCAAACGTTGCATCCATAAACTTTCCCAACTGATTTAAATTCAACCCTTTTGGCATGTAGGGCAAAAGTGATTCAAACTGAGGCTGGCCGTTCATAAGTGTCTTTAAAGCCCATTCAGGACGTTTAAGAATTTGAATGAAATTATTAATTGACATCTTGGGTGGCATTGCAAGTCCATTTCTAATATCACGAGGACGAAACCCAAAAGTGGGTACATCGCTAAGTAAAACCAAAACAGGATAGCCTGCATTTGAAGCACGTTCAATTAGGTCGTCTCTTACTTCTTTTTTTGCAGGATGATATAATTGAAACCATGCCTTACCTTCAGAAATTTTACCAATTTTTTCAATACTACTTGTTGTAACTGTACTCAATACAAAAGGAAGATTTTGCTTCTTTGCAGCATGTGCTAATATTTCAGGAGCTTTGGGCCACATCAAACCCTGAAGTCCAATAGGGGCAACTCCAAAAGGGGCATCATAGGTTTCCCCAAAAAGGGTGGTTTTCAAATCAACCTGTACTTTACTTTTTAAATAATTAGGAATCAATTCTACAGCTCGGATGTCTGAAGTGTTTTTTTTTAAATTAATGTCATCATTACAACCACCATCTAAATATTCAAATGCAAACTTTGGCATTTTTCTTTTTGCTTTTTTTCTAAGATCATCAATAGAAGGGTACTTTAAATTAAATGCTTGAGCCATAAACTAAATATATTGAAAAAAAGGATTTCACGTTCAAAAATAGATTCGAATTTATGTTAAAGGGTATAATTTAAACCAAATGAATTAAAATTTGTCTAAATTAGATCACTAACAAATTGTAAAAATAATGAAAGCTAAAAATCAAAACTTTTCTAGAAGATCGTTTCTTGGTAAAACTGCAACTGTTGCAGCAGGACTTTCTCTAACAGGCTCCTCTCTTTTTGGAGCACCAGCATATATTCCAAATTTATTAAATCCTAATTCTACTATTAACGGGGTTCGTCTTGGAGTCATTACCTATTCCTTTAGAGCAATGAAAGACCAAAGTGCTGAAGCTATCTTACAATATGTTTTAGATAGTGGAATAAGTGAAATTGAATTAATGGGTAGTACCGCAGAATCATTCAACGGTCGTCCTGAGAATAAAATGGATCGCAGGAAATTTTATTCACTCATGCGAAAAGAAAGAAACAATAAACTTTCAGAAGAGGATGCAAAAGAATTGGAGGACCTTAAGTTTCAGTCTACTTCTTTCGAAAAAGAGGTGGAAAAATGGAATATGACTCGCTCTTTAGATGGATTTACTAAGCTCAAAAAAATGTATAACGATGCAGGGGTTAATATTTATGCTTTTAAACCAGACTATCTACTAAACGAAAAGAATTCAGATTCAGACATCAATTATGCGATGCAAGCTGGAAAAATTTTAGGTGCTTCTCATGTTACATTAGAATTACCTAAAAATTCTGCTCATACACTCAGATTAGGACAACTCGCTGAGAAAAACGGAATTTATGTAGCTTATCATGGTCATGAACAACAACATCCTACATGGTGGGATACTGCCTTAAAACAATCACCTCATAATGCAATGAACCTTGATCTGGGTCACTATACGGCGGCAGGTAACACTGATTCAATTGAATTAATTCAAAATAAAAGTCAAAATATTTTGAGCATGCATGTGAAAGACAGACAGAATCCTGAAAATGGGAAAAAGAATGTTTCATTTGGAAATGGTGATACTCCCATAAAAGAGGTCCTCAAGTTGATGCGCGATAATAAATATAAATTTGCAGCAACAATTGAATATGAATATGACACCCCTGAGGATTCAAGTATTATTGAAGAAATAAAAAAATCTGTTGCTTACTGTAAAGATGCATTAGAGTCATAAAGGTTTATTTTTCTTAGTTAATATGTCTCTTAGGAAGTACAATCTTTTTATTTTAATACTTACTACAAACTTTGCAATGGCACAAGGGTATGAAACACAAGCTTACGAGCTTATTCAAACTTTTTCTGAAGGTGAAATTCGATTTTATCCCCAAGTGATGAAGGTTAAAACCAACAATAAAAGTGGTTTTTCCTCTCTATTCAAATATATCTCAGGAAATAATGTTCAGCAACAAAAAATTGCAATGACAACTCCCGTTCATATGGATAAAAATACTGGCAAAGGAACTATGGAGTTTGTTTTACCTGAAAAATTTAATAAAGACAACACCCCACTTCCTCTGGGAAATGATGTTGAAGTCTATCAATCTGAAGCCGGATATTTTGCTGCTTTTAAATTTAGTGGCTACACAAATTTAAAAAAAGAACAAATGGTCATCAAAAAAGGGAAAGCCTTTTTAATGGAAAACAATATATCATATAAGGATTCACCCATTGTTCTTGTTTACAACAGTCCTTATGCATTTTTTAATAGAAAAAATGAAATACTATTTCCTGTATATTACTCAAAGTAAAAACAATACAAACCATAATAAAAAAGAATTATGAGAAAATCAATACTAATTATTATCACAATCACTCTTGTAAATTTTTACCCTACCGTTAATGCTCAAGAGAAAGTAATTCCAAGTATCAACCCAGAGCAGCAACTTCAAAAATTAGGAATCGTACTGCCCAAGCCATCGAAACCAATAGCTAATTATGTCCAATGTGTGCGTACTGGAAACCTATTATTTCTATCGGGAAATGGCCCATTAAAAATTGACGGCACTTTTATTACTGGGAAAGTTGGATCCGATTTAACAATTGAAGAAGGGTATGAAGCTGCGCGTGTAACGGGAATAAATCAATTAGCAATATTAAAAGCTGAACTCGGTGATTTAAATAGGGTGAAACGTATTGTAAAAGTATTGGGAATGGTAAATTCATCTCCTGATTTCACTGACCCCCCTAAGGTAATAAACGGGTTTTCTGATTTGATGGTTCAAGTATTTGGAGAGCGAGGAAAACACGCCCGTTCTGCCGTTGGAATGGTAACACTTCCTGCAGGAATTGCCGTTGAAATTGAGCTTATCGTTGAAGTAGAATAGAGAAGGTTCTAACAAAAAAAGTCCGTAGAATCTACGGACTTTTTTTGTTAAAATATATTCCGAACACTAATTAAACCCGATTTTTTTTAATCCCTCATGGCTTACTTTTATAGCCTCCAAGGGCTCCATAGTAAAAGTTCTATCCTGCTCAACAAAATAGGATTGCATCCCCGAAAGTTCTTTTTTTGCTAAAATAGTTTCAAAATCTATCGTTCCATTTCCAACGGGAGCAAAACGCCCTTCTTTATCCATATCTTTTACATGCCACAACTTAAATCTACCTGGATATTTTTCGAAGTAAGCTAAAGGATCAGCACCCGCCTTAGTAACCCAATAAAGATCCATTTGAAAATTAACAAACTCAGGATCGCAATTTTCAAGAAGATAATCAATAACTACTTCACCATTTGCATCTGCCATAAATTCAAAATCATGATTATGATATAATAATTTTAGCCCAGAAGCTTTTGCTTTCTTCCCTAAAATATTTAAAATATTAGCTAAGTTTTCTGCTCCACCTTCCATACTCATGCCTTGATCATCTGATGTGAACAATCCCATGGGAGGAACAGGTACAACGAAATATTGAAATCCAGCAGCTTTCACATCAGCCATCATGGCATCAGCATTTTCTAACGAAACACTAGAGTTATGTGAACTTAGCGGAGTTAAGTTTAACGAACTCAAAAGCGCCTTAAAATCTGTGGGAGAATAATTATAAAACTTTCCTTCTTTATATCCTGCAGCTTCAATATAAGTGTATCCAGAATCAGTTACCGCCTGGAGTGTCCCTTTTGTATCTTGATCCATTTGGTCTCTCACCGTATAAAGAGCAAGTCCTCCAAATTTATCTTGACTACAACTTAAGGATATGTTTACTAGAAATAAAACTAATATTAGTTGTTTAAATTTTAAATGTTTCATGGGTTGTTTTTAATAAGAAAATTAAAAGTAGTCTTTTTAATAAATTGAAAATTGCTTTAGACTCTTTTTTATTAATAAATATAACACCTCTTCCTAATAAAAATACCTCAAGCAAATAAAAAGAATAGAAAAAGGTAGAGCAAGACAAATATTGAAAACACCTTGTTGAATAAATCCTTCAGATTAATTCAATACTTAATTTCAGTATTAAAAGGATACAGAAAAGAGGTTACAGAGAAATAAATAGAATGTTAATAATAATCGTTTTAATATTTCTTTGTAGTTTTCTAATATTAAATTAACCATAAATGAAAAAAAAATCTTCTTATACTACTATTCGTTCCTTTAGTATCTTTTGGACAAAATGGTTTTAATTATCAAGGGATTATTTCGAATTCAGATGGTACTATAGTATCTTCTCAAACGATTAGCGTCCGCTTAAGCCTAATTTATGATTCTACAAATGGAACCGTTGCCTATTCAGAATTACATTCCCCTACAACAGGTGCAAATGGTTTAATCAATTTAAAGGTAGGAACGGGAACACAACTGTCTTCAGCAGGCTTTAGTAGTGTTGATTGGAGTACCGCTTATATCTATTTAAAATCAGAAATTGACATTACAGGAAGTGATACTTACGTCGATGTTGGAACAGATTTAATCGGTCAAGTTCCTGTCGCTCTTTTTGCAAAACAATTGGAGGGTATTACAATAGATGGTAATACTGCAATTGGAGCTAATACATTAATCCAGAATACCTCTGGATCTAAAAACAATGCCATTGGAGCTTATTCTTTGTATAATAACACTACTGGAGGCTGGAATATTGCCGTCGGAAATAATACCTTAGAAAACAATATTACTGGTAATGATAATATAGCAATAGGAGATTATAATTTAAATACAAGTTCTAACAATAGTGGTCAAATTGCAATTGGAGTAGGTGTGTTAACATATGCTAAAAGTAGTTCAGTCTCGTATACCCATAATATTGGAATTGGCTACTTTGCTCTAAGAGGTACTACAAGCAATACTTTAACAGGTTTTAATAACACTGCTATTGGTGGTTTTAGTTTAAATGAAAATACGTCTGGGAAACATAATACTGGTATTGGTTACGCAACTCTTGCATATAACTCTTCAGGTGAAGATAATACTGCTGTTGGAATGTATTCGTTACTTAGAAATACCACTGGATCTAATAATACCGCTATTGGAGTTAATTCTTTGTATAATAATACTATTGGACAGGTAAACACAGCAGTTGGTAATTATGCATTAAATTCTAACACTACTGGAGAAGGTAACACGGCTATTGGTTATGATGCGTTAAGCTCTAATTCTTCAGGTTTTTCTAATGTTTCTATTGGACAAAATACACTTCAAGAAAACACTACTGGTTCAGGAAATACAGCTGTTGGATATGGCTCGGGAAAATACAATACTTCTGGGGGCAGTAATACCTTTTTAGGAAATCAATCAAAAACAGTAAGCGGTTCCACTATCACAAATGCAACTGCCATAGGGGCAGATGCTATCGTTACAACCAGTAATTCTGTCCAACTGGGGAGTGCCAGTGTTACCCTTGTCCAAACTTCTGGAACAGTCTCTGCTTCAGCCTTTGTGGGTGACGGTTCTGGGTTGACAAACGTTAGCGCAGGAGTTACAGATGATTCAAACAACGTTATCATAGGAAACAGTGCATTGGCTTCAAACACCTTAGGGAGTACCAATGTTGCGATAGGCCTTTCGGCTTTAAAAAACAATACTTCAGGAGGTGATAATATAGCAATAGGTAGAGCTGCGATGATGTTTAACGGAGCTGGTAATAGAAATGTTGCTATAGGAGGTGGTTCACTAGAAAATAATTCATCAGATGAAAATATTGGTATTGGATATCGGGCATTATTTTTAAACACAACTGGAAATAATGTAGCTTTAGGTACTTCGGCTTTAGAAAATAATACAACAGGAAACGTTAATACTGCTGTCGGAAATAAGTCATTAACAAGTAACACTATCGGTAGTTTTAATTCCGGTTTTGGAAATGAAGCTTTAAAAAACAATACCTATGGATCTAACAATACTGCCATAGGCGTCAATTCCCTGAGCGCTAATCAAACTTCAAATAATAACACTGCTGTGGGCTATAATTCATTATTTGTCAATACAGCAGCTCAAAATGTAGCTGTTGGGTCTAATGCATTATCCTCAAATACCACAGGTAGCTTCAATACCGCTTTAGGATATGAAAGTTTATCAAGAAATGTTTCTGGAAGTGAAAACCTTGCTCTTGGACAGCTGGCTCTTGGTTTTAGTACTTCAGGAGGAAATAATACAGCAGTTGGAACAAGTGCGGGACAATCTTTAAATACAACCAGTGATCGGAATACGTTTATTGGATCTGGTGCTGATACCACCTCTGGAACAACAGTTATAAATGCAACTGCCATAGGGGCAGATGCTATCGTTACAACCAGTAATTCTGTCCAACTGGGGAGTGCCAGTGTTACCCTTGTCCAAACTTCTGGGACAGTCTCTGCTACTGCTTTTGTGGGGGATGGCTCGGGATTGACAAATCTTGCTTCTTCATCCATTGATGGTATCACTGTAGAAACTTCTGGAAATTTAAATGTTGCCATGGGCAACAACGCTTTTGGCACCAACGGCAGTGGGGTTTCCAATGTCGCTATTGGTGAGCGTTCCATGTCGGTGAGCAATACCTCGGGAAGCTGGAATGTGGCTGTGGGAGCTGCCACCATGATCTACAACACCGCGGGTAATGAGAATACCGCCATAGGTTCCGGTGCCATGGAAGAAAACGTCACGGGAAACAATAATTCAGCCTTAGGGCATTGGGCATTAAACAATAATGTTTCCGGAAGCGTCAATACCGCTTTGGGATGGTTTGCTCTTTCCTCCTCTACCAATACTTCTGCCAATACTGCTATCGGATCTACCGCTTTAAAAAATATCACAGGGGGTCAAATGAATATTGCCATCGGTTCTGGAGCGATTGAAGATGCAACCGGCGGAGATTATAACGTAGCCATCGGTGGAGATGCCTTACATCAAAATAGTGTTGGAAGTTACAATGTTGCCATCGGGTCGAATGCATTATTTAGCAATACGGGTAGCGGCACCTACAACGCTGGAAACGGTATTACCTGGACCAACGCCAACTCCAACGTAGCGGTGGGTTCCAATGCTTTGTATGCCAACACCACTGGAAGCTTTAATACCGCTGTAGGAAATTCCGCTTTACAAAACGCCGTAGGCACCATCAATAATGTTGCGGTGGGTGTGGATGCTTTGAATGCAAATACTTCAGGCTGGGACAACACTGCCTTGGGTGCCTACACCCTAATGAACAACACCACCAGTCAAGGGGTGGCGGTAGGCGCTCATGCCTTACAATCAAACACAACCGGATTTGGTAATACCGCCATTGGATATGCCGCACTGGCAGACAATATCGCAGGTTCTAAATCGGTGGCCATTGGATATAATGCCATAGGGTTTGCCAACGATTCAGCTACTGCTTTTGAAGCTGCAAATACTGCTGTAGGATACGAAGCTCTGAAAGGTTCGTCTACAAAAGCCAACAATACGGGAATAAATAATACGGCCTCAGGATTTCAATCCCTCCTAAACAATACAAGTGGTTCAAATAATATTGCCCTTGGATATAAAGCTGGAGATACAAATACTAGCGGAAGTAACAACACCCTCATTGGATACAATGCCGATGTGGGTTCCAATAATCTAACCAATGCAACGGCCATAGGGGCTAATGCAGTCGTTGCAACAAGTAACACAATAAGGTTGGGTGCTGCCGGTATTGCATCTGTCAAATCCGACGCGCAATACGATAGCTCCTCAGATAGAAGACTAAAAGAAAATATTGTTAAAACATCCTATGGCTTGGAGGAAGTTTTAAAACTCAATCCTGTGAATTATCGTTTTATATCCAATGGGTTAAATCAAATCGGATTTATCGCACAGGAGGTGCAACCACTACTCCCTGAAGTTGTAACAGGAACGGAAGGGGACATCGAAAAAGGGGAAACTTTAGGAATCACCTATTCCAGTTTGATTCCTGTACTCACAAAAGCAATACAGGAGCAACAACAACAACTGGAAGCGCAACAAAAATTAATTCAAAGTTTGTTAGAACGTTTGGAAACCCTAGAAAATAAATAAGCCTTTGAAAAGACTTAGCTACTTATTATTTTTTCTAAATGTATGTCTCTACGGACAAAGCATACAAAAGGCTGTTCCTTTATCGATAGGAAGTTCCGTCAGTAATGGTCCTTCTTTGGTGTATAACATTGGGCAACCAGTCATTGGAAAAGCCTCCAATGGTGTGGCCAAAAAAGGATTTTTATACCTATTATCTAACAGCTCAACACCCTCGGTTACTTTAAGAATGGATCACCCAGATTTGATCGTTTCCTCTGCGGATAATCCAGTTACCATTAAAGCAACATTTGATTCATCACAAACATCCACTCCTACACTTCTTTACACAGATTCCTCGGGTGTTGTTTCACATTCTATGAACCTTGCTTCAGGTAATACTGATCTGAAAGTATGGACGTATGTTGTATCATTCACTGGTCCAGATGAGCAAAAACTTTTAACTGTAGGTTCATCTTCTGTTACTGTTACTTTTGACTCCATGCCTTCTCAGATTTATTCCACTGAGGTAAACCAAGAGGGTACTGCAGTAGATGTAATTTTCACAGAAGATTTGTTTGCCAGTTATATTTCAAATGTGGCAACAGGTACTGTTTCAATTACTGATTTTAGTTTGACTCTTAGCAGTACTACTGCAAGTCTAACATCATCAACACCAACTTCAATGAGTGTTGCTAGCACTACACTTACCGATGGTAAAATATACAACCTTGGTTTTAGTTTAAATGGAACAGCATCTGTTGGAGATGTGCTGAGCGTTGGTGTAAGTACAGACACTTATGATATAGCAGGTAATGCAGTGAGTAGTTCGCTTACTTCAAACACTGCCACTTATAAAGTTAGTGGGATTAGTTCTCCAACACTAACAATATCTCCATTACCTAATAAAGGTATAAATAGGTACGACCTCGACGGATCAATAAAAACAATAAACGATCCTGATATTTATTTTGTTAAAGAAGGTGTTTATAGAATAGGAGCGACTTTTTCAGGTGTAACATCACCACCAATAATTAGTTTTGAAATTTCGTCCCTTAGTGATATTAGTTCATCTTCTTCATTCTTTGGAACAAGCTATTTAGAGACCATTTCAGGTTTGATTACTACTACGACAATGACTTTGTCTTCAACTACATCAAATACCTGGTATTATGATTGGGCTGTTCCCTTTACCGAAGATCTTATTCCTTGGTCATTATCGGCTTATCCACCTGTAATAAATGCTATTGTTTCATCAGGGAGTGTTTCTTCAAGTGTTGGAACTTTAACTTTTAGAATAGACAATTCACCCCCTCTAATTGATAATATAAGTTGGAAAAATTCTACTGATCTTTCATACTCCGCAGCTAGTAGCACAGTAACAGAATCTATACAAGTTCAGCTAAACGATGCTGGGACAGAACTTGCTTTTGAATCAAATAATCCTTATGATTATTTTGATATTTCTTATTCTGGAAGTGCATCAATTACACTGAATAAACTTTTACCAAGGCGATTTAATACTATTTATGAGTTAGAGGTTACAATTCAGGGAGAAGTTTTGTCATCAGATCTTATAACGATCACACCAAAGCCAAATGCAATTATCAATAGAGTCGGATACTCTTTAACTTCATCTCAGACTACAAACACACTACAGGTTAAAAATTATTTACCAAGAGTAGAAATAAGTGACAACAGTAATGGTTTAGTAAAAGGAACTAGTACACCATTAGAATTTACATTAAATTCTGATAAGCCTTTATCGTATGGTAACATTGAAATATTTTCTAAGCTAAAATCTGGAGTTTACACATTTAACATGTCAGACTCCTATGGAGATGGATGGCAAGGAAGTCATGTCAAAGTCACGGTAGATGGAACTACTACCTACTATGGTATTCCAAGTTCTTATGCTAGTGATGCAGATAGAAACTCTATTTTAGCACCATTTACAGGAAATGATTTAGAAGGAACAGCACAGCTTACAGTGCCTGAGGGTGCTACTGAGGTACAAATCGAGTGGGTAGCGGGTGATTATCCATCTGAATGTGATTTTTCAATAACGTTAAATAAACTAGGAGACACTTCAAACTCACAGTTGATTGCAGAAAAGATTCAAGATGATCCTTATATTTTATCAATTTTTCCAGTAGATAAGGTTTACAATAGTGGCTTGATGAGCTCTAGTAACAGCGATAATACTCAATGGACCTATTCTTGGGATATTCCTGAAGGTCTTGAAACAGAAGTGTATGCTAAAATCAGCATGACAGAGCAGAGTAGCAGAACAACCGAGTACTATTCAGAAGCTGTTTTAATTGAAAGTGTCAACCCAGAAATTACAGCAACTTTAATAGATGAATCTAATAAATTTATTGATATAGCCTTTAGCGAGGGTGTTTACGCTCAGATTTCTCCAACTACAGCTATAACGTCAAGTTCTTTAGTATTAAATCAATTGAGCGGTTCAACCGTGAGTGCTTCAATAATTGGACTTAGTGCCTCTAACGGTTCTAATCTTGTTCCAGGAGAGAGTGAGGTAAGAGTCTTTATTCAGTTAGGTGACACTTACAGAGGTGGAGAGGTCTTTAGCCTTACAGCTGTGAATTCTAGTTCAATAGTTGACCTAGCAGGAAACGCGATGACGGTTAGTCAAACCAATAACACTTTTACTTTAAATTCACCAGTTTCTGGAGGTGTTTCCACTGAGACTTCAGTTATAAGAGTGGAGCCACAAGAATTTATAGCTAACGGAATTAATACTGCTGTAATTACTGTTCAAGCGAAAAATAGTTTGGGACAAAATTTCCTTGATGGAGGTGCCCCAGTAATTATTTATGGCCCTGATGGTGATCTTGAAACAGTGGATAATCAGGATGGGACCTACATTGTAAACTACACCCCTGACAGGCCAGAATCTAATTCTTATACTCAGGTTGTTACATTTGGATTTAGTGTTGCTAACATCAGTAGTAGTGCTACTGCAAGCATTACGATTCATAGAGATAATGATGATGATGGTGTCTTTGATAGTATCGATGAATGTCTAGACACTGAACCAGGCCTTGAGGTAGATGAAAAGGGATGTGCGCTAAATCAGTTAGACAGTGATAATGACGGGGTCTTTGACGATGTAGATGAATGTCCAAATACTCCAGAATTTGAAATAAACAACATCATAGGTACAGAAAACTACGGTGAACTTATTGCTACGGTGGTTGATGAAAAAGGATGTGGTGCCTCACAGACTGATACAGATGATGATGGTGTTTTTGATGATGTAGACAATTGTATTGAAGAGCCCAACCCAGACCAATTAGATACAGATGGTGACGGTATTGGAGATGTTTGTGATACGGATAATCCTCTTCCTGAAATTGACTTTACTCCAATAAGTATTGTTGAAAAACCAGAAAATGGCACAATAGTAGGAACAGTAAATGCAGTTGATCCAGACGGGGAAACAGTAAGTTATACCTTAGTTAATGGATTATTTACTGGTATACTTTCAATTGATAGTGTCACCGGGGCATTGAAGGTTGAAAATGGTTCAGGCTTAACTCTTAACTCACAGTACAATGGAAGCTTGGTAGAAGTAATCGTATCTGACGGGACTAATGAGATCAAAGCTTCAGTAGAATTAGTAATTTTAGAGGCTCCTAAGCCTCCAGAGATTATCATAGTAACTTTTGAAGTAAGTGAAGATGTTGAAGTTGGAACACTGGTGGGAGTTATTGAAGTGTTTGATCCCATGGGAGGTAGTATTGTTAGTACTGAACTCTCTGGTGATGGATACCTTGAACTTGTAGACTCGACTAGTAGTACATTGATTAATACTGTTGGAGGCCGAGTGGTTAAAGAAATCAGAACAGTACAAGAGTTAGATTACGAAGAACTTACAGAGCATCCATTTACTATTACAGCGACCTCTTCTGGGTTTGAGGAAATTCCTTCACTAACTGCTTCAAACTCCGAATCTGTTCGGGTTGTAGACATTCCAAATACTACCTATACCGGTCGTTTCTTTATCTCGATTTTCAATGTGTCAGATGAAACGTTGGGTGCCAAGGTTGACCATAGAAGATACTTCAACCCGTACAATAAAAACGTAGGGAAATGGAAAGTTAAAAAGCGTATTGCTGGAGGTGCAGATGCAGATAAGTTTACCATTAAAACAAGATCTAAGACAGAACAAAAAAATGATGATCCCATAGAGGATGAAAATGAAGATTATTTAGACTTTATTACTCCTCCAGATTATGAGAATCCAGGGGATGCCAATGGGGATAATATTTATGAAGTAGAAGTTGAGTATGTCAATACAGATGATGGAGCACCAGAAGTTCCCATTGTGGTAACTCAAACTAACATTCAGGTTCCTGAGGGCAGTACCACCACGATAGAGCTTCAATCTCAACCGGTACTTCCTACTGATGATAATGATGGAGATGGAGTTCCTGATATTATTGACAACAGTCCGCTGGTTGCTAATGCTGACCAAACAGATGAAGATGGAGATGGTGTTGGAGATGTTTCAGATGACTTTGATCACGATGGGGTATGGAATCCATTTGATACATGTCCGGATACACCTTTGGGAGAAATAGTAGATTCAAATGGATGTTTAATCTATTACATTCCATCGAGTAATTTCAGTATTTCAAAAACAGAAAAGTGTGCAGGAACAAACTCCATTAATATTGAAGTGGTAGATACCTCAATAACATATAATGTTTCGGTGAGTGGAGCGGCCACTTTATCGGATAGTTTTTCTTCGTCTTCATGGAGTTTGGACAACCTCTCGGCAGGAGTTTACTCTATATGTATTACGGTAGAAGGTGTTTCTTCCGCAGAGTTTGAGCGTTGTTTTGAAGTGACTATTTCAGAGCCTGATCCACTGATCGTAAACTCGATGTTCAACAAGAATGATCAGACGATTACTTTTGGACTTAACGGGGGTGTTTCATACGATATAACACACAATGGAATAACCACACAAACAACCAAGAGCAGCTATACGGTTTCATTGGCTAAAGGATTGAATCGTATTTCGATTTCAACAGGTATTGAATGTCAAGGTTTGTTTGAAAACACGTATTTAAACTCCTATGAAGTGAAATATGCTCCAAATCCATTTAGTAGCGAATTAACCTTTACCATAGGCGGGGAAGATCGCGTGTTTGCTTTGGAAGTTTATACCCCTAGTGGACAGCTCATCGATCAAAAGGTAATCACACTTCCTTTTGGAATACGATACTACACCCTTCAAACAGATAACTACAAACAAGGAGGATACTTTATTCGTGTCAAAGGTTCTACAATAGATCAATCCTTCCAAGTAATAAAAGAATAATGATGATGAAGAGTCAAAACTATTTAGCTGTTTTAGTGTTTCTTTTTCTAGTGTTTGCTTGTCAAAAAGAAACAATCCCTACGATAGTAGATCCCGGGGTAGCAACTCTTATAGCACCTTTGGATGCAGAAACCTGCTTGGATGGTACTTCGATAAATGATTCCCAGAGCAACGTCACCTTTGTGTGGAGTGCTGCCAGTGACGCGTTGTCCTATGAGGTTTTGGTTGAAAATTTACTCACCCAGGGTTCCCAGACCTATACCAGCCAAACCAATGAAATTAGTATATCCTTGAGTAAGGCAGAGCCATATTCGTGGAATGTAACAAGTATTGGAGAATCTGGATCTGTTCCGGCAACAAGTGACACTTGGAAGTTTTATTTAGCAGGAGATGCGGTGGTTAATTATGCTCCTTTTCCTTCTGTGTTAATCACTCCTCGTTCGGGAGCAAATGTAACGCCAGACATCAACAATCTTGTGATCCTTCAATGGACAGCTACCGATGTAGACGGTGACCTGAGTCGTTTTGAGGTGTATTTAGATCAAACAGATGGAACGACTTTAAACCAAATGCTAGACTACCAAGAACAAGAAACACAACTAGAGATTGAAGTTGAGAACAATACACTTTATTTCTGGAAGATTGTTGCTATTGACACCAATGGAAATCAAAGTAGTTCCGGAGTCTATTCGTTTAGAACGAATTAGTGGATTAAGCCCACCTCATTACAAACTTCCCCCAAGAAAAGCCCTAAAAGCAATAAAAAAATCTTAGATTATGTAAATGATATCATTAGATTAGAAGAGATTTGGATTGTATCCATTGGTGAAAAAAGAAAAAACCCTCCACATTGGAGGGTTTTTAGAAGTATGAAATTCAGAAATTATTATTCTGGCATTACTACAGTGTCAATTACGTGAATAACTCCGTTAGACCCCATTACATCAGTGGCAACGATTTCGCTATAATTTCCATTGCTATCCATCAACCATATTTTTCCATCTTTTTGTATAACTGTTAAAGATTGATTGTTAAGTGCTTTAATAACTACTTTACCTCCACCATCACTAAGAGCTTTAACAACATCTGAAGCATTTAACTGCCCTGAAACTACATGGTAGGTTAAAATGTTTGCCAATGCTTCTTTGTTAGAAGGTTCTAGTAATGAACCCAAAGTCTTTGAATCTATTTTTGAAAAAGCATCATTTGTTGGAGCAAAAACAGTAAAGGGACCATCTGATTGAAGAGCTGCTACTAAGTCAGCAGCTTTTAGGGCTGTTACTAAAGTTGAGAAATTTTCATTCCCAACAGCTACATCTACAATTGTCCCTTGAGCAAGGGTTTTAGTACTTATCAATAAACACAGCGATAGGAATAAAAGTGAATTTAATTTTTTCATGATTGTTTTTTAATTAGTTACAATAATACAAAAGTAAATTCATTTTGTTTAATTTATCTGCTTAAATATTAAACAAACTAATTTTAAAGAAACAACACACCCTAAAACAACTACAAGAGAGTCTTAAGCTAAGACATTGATATCAGGAGTTTAGAAAGGTTTTTAGCTGTATACGTTGATGTAAAAAAAATATTTTCATTCTGACTCAGATTAGTCAAATTTGATTTAATTTCATTTTATGAAAAACTTCTCAATTCTTATAATCTTAATAAGTTGCTTTTTAACTTCAAATGAATCAATTGCACAGGCAGATAGCATCGATACAAAATATATCTATAAAAGAGGTGATTTTAATGGCATAGGGAAATGGTATATGGGAAGAGAAATTGCCTACATTATGGGATTTCAAGGAATTAATTGGTTAGAAAGATCAGAAAGAGAAAAAGAAGAGGATGTTTCTACATTGATTAAAAATATGAAAATTAAAACTAATGATACCATTGCAGATATTGGCGCAGGTTCAGGATATCATGTCTTTAAGATGGCTCCGTTGGCTGAAAATGGTTTGGTTTATGCTGTCGATATTCAACCCGAAATGGTAGAGACAATTGAACTAAAAAAAAGGTCAAAAAGGATGTCTAATATTGAAACAGTTCTTGGGTCCGAGAAAAGTATCAATTTGCCCAAAAACTCGCTTGATAAAATTTTGCTAGTAGATGTCTATCATGAATTTAGTTATCCTATTGAATTGGTTAAGTCTATCAAAAATGCTTTAAAACCAAATGGACAGTTGTTTTTAATTGAATATAGGGGTGAAGACTTAACTGTTCCAATTAAAAAAATTCACAAAATGACTGAAAAACAATCTATCGCAGAAATGAAAGCAGCTGGGTTGTCGTTAAAAGAAAACATTGATAATCTTCCTTGGCAGCACTGTATGATTTTTGAGAAGAATAAATAAAACTCAAAACGATAAGATTACATATCATATATCATCTCCGTATTTAAATAGAAAAACTGTTTTCTGAAACCCATGCCCTTGTGTTTGGATAAAGAGTGTATGAGAAGTTTTAGCTATTGATTTTTAGAAGAAAAAATTTGATT
>ENA-OQVM01000800-OQVM01000800.1-marine-metagenome-genome-assembly--contig:-NODE-800-length-46097-cov-23.595589_pt1 | contig 46097 bp, 32 predicted proteins | sample MGYA00237776_ERZ505498 | MGnify/ENA primary metagenome ERZ505498 (study PRJEB26159, sample SAMN06265151) | marine metagenome | isolation source: Helgoland LTER site | place: Germany:Helgoland, sampling...
GCCCAAAGGCTAACGCCCCACACCCTAAAATTAGGCCATATGTCTACTCAACAACACCCGGCGCAATCGATCTGGTCCCACCGAATCATCTTTGTGCAGTTTTTACGCCGGGAAATTTTGGCCAAGCACCGTAACTCGGTGATGGGCATGGCTTGGGTGCTCGTGACGCCGCTGCTCATGCTGGCGGTCTATACGTTTGTGTTTGTGGGCGTCTTCAAAGCGAAATGGCCAGGCATGGAGGCAGCCGGCGGGTGGAGTTACGCCATGAACCTATTTGCTGGATTGACAATTTTTAACTTTTTTGCAGAGGTCGTGAACCGCGCACCAAACCTGCTGCTGGAACAGCCTAATTTGGTTAAAAAAGTTGTTTTCCCACTGCCGTTACTGGTTGCCGTGCAGATTGCGACTGGGCTGTTTAATTTGCTAATGAGCTGGTCCGTTTTAATTGTTGGGGTCGCTGTAATGGGCGGGTTGCATTGGGAGACCCTCGCACTCCCCTTGGCTCTGCTGCCACTATTGCCTTTGCTGTACGGCCTGGGCTTGCTGCTGTCGGCGCTGTGCATCTACGTCAGAGACTTGGCGCATTTGGTTACGGTTAGCGTTAGCTTGCTGCTTTTTTTGTCGCCTATTTTTTACACAAGTAAAAGCCTACCCGAGCATTTACGCTGGCTGCTACTGGCCAACCCACTTTCATCCGTCATTGAAAACGTGAGGGCGTTGCTGTTTAATCCGTCCGCCTTTCAATGGGGCGCTTGGGCAGCCCTGTTTGTAATGGGCATTGGCATGAGCGTGCTGGGGAATTGGGTGTTCAAGAAACTTCAACCAGGCTTTGCAGATGTCATCTGAAATTGCACTGAAAGCGGACGGTATATCGAAGACTTATTACCGCTTCGGACGACCACTCGACCGCTTAAAAGCGATGATCTTTGACGACCCAACGCGCTGGGGAACCGCTTTTCACGCGCTCAATGAAATCTCGTTTGAGTTGAAAAGGGGCAGCGTTTTGGGCGTGATTGGGCACAACGGCGCAGGCAAGTCAACGCTGTTACAAATCATCTGCGGGACTCTAACTCCGTCTTCGGGATCACTGACCCGAGTTGGCCGAGTCGCCGCCCTACTGGAGTTGGGTGCAGGATTTAACCCTGACTTTTCAGGACGAGAAAACATCTTTCTGAATGCGGCGGTGCTTGGGCTTAATCAAGCTGAGATTGACGACTGCTACGACGATATTGTGGAATTTTCGGGTTTGGCCGACTTTATCAATGAGCCTGTCAAGACCTACTCTACAGGCATGTATATGCGATTGGCATTCGCGATTGCAACGTCGGTTCAGCCCGAGATTTTGATTATTGATGAAGCCTTGTCTGTCGGTGATGGCGCGTTCGCACGCAAGTCTTTCGACCGCATCATGGCGCTAAAGGCCAAAGGCGCGACGATCCTTTTTTGCTCGCATGCGATGTACCACATCGAGGCGATATGCGATCAAGCCCTGTGGTTGGAAAAAGGGTCTGTTCGACTCATCGGGCCACCAGACAAGGTGACAAAAGCCTATACACAAGAGCTACTGGGCAAGCAAGCAACCAGGGTCGGCGGGCAAACGCCCACGGCCAGCTTTGGTACAGCACGGTTTTTGGATATCCGCACCTACGCTGATGGCCAGGAGGGTAGGTTACTCGAGCTCATACCTGGCCGCTCGCTGGTTCGAATTGAGGTCAGTTTTGCCTATGACCCCGAGTTACAGTTACCCACCCTTGCGTTCGGCTTGGAAACGCCGAGCGGCATGGCCGTTAGCAGCGGCAGTACCGTATTTGATGGAGTGAGTGCCGAGGTAACGAGCGAGGGGCGCGCAAAGGCTGTACTGATCTTCCCCGACATCGCCTTGATGCGTGGCACCTACCTGTTGACCCTTTTTCTGGGCTGCGAGAACACCATTTTGGTTTACGACCAGGCGCTGCATTGCGCCGAGTTTGTAGTACAAAGCGACCGCATTGAGCAAGGTATTTGCTACCTCACACGGCAGTGGAATGATGGTCCTCGCATTGAGGTTCACCCCTGACCATGCCGATCACTCAATTAAAAAATTCGGAACTTTCCGCGCTACAGCCTTTGTTTTTAGACGTGTTTAAGCAACCTATTTCGGTGGCGCTTCTCGACTGGAAGTACGGCGAGGTGAGCAGTCGGAATGGCGCTGGTGGTGAGTCTTGGGTGTCGGTAGAGGACGCGAAAACACAAGCCCCGCGTTTGCATTGCGGGCTGCTATTTAGGAACTTGCATTGGCGCGGCGCAAGCTGCCGAGGCGCACAACTGATCGACTTGATGGCTGCACCAAAAGAAACGGGGCTCGCCAGAGACAGCTCGGACTTTCACCAGATCATGCAGCACGTGTTGCAGCGACTTCGCCGTCCCGAGCCGTTGATTGCCTTTGGTTTTCCGAGCGAGCGGGCGCTGCGCCTCGCCATTAAATTGGGCGTTTCGACCAATATCGACCAGCTTTATCGGCTGATTTGGGCGGGGCGGCCTCGCAAAGTAAGTTGGTTGCGGTTTGGGCGGGTACAGCGGCTACCTGCGTTGGATCGCGCGGTTTGCAACCATTTGTGGGCAGCGATGCAAGCGAGCCTCTCGGAGCACTGCGTTGGCGACAGGACATACGAGTATTTGCGCTACCGCTATGAACAGCACCCTGAAAAGAGCTATGAATTCGTGATGGTAATGCGCCCCTTCAGCTCGAAGCCTCTCGGTCTGGGTGTGCTGAGCGGGGAAGGCACAACGCGCGAGATCTTGGATATCGTGGCGTGTAAGGATGACTACCCACGCGTGATCGACGGCCTTCGGCGCTGGGCATTACAGAACGACCTTGACAACCTGCACCTCTACGCAACCACATGCGTGGTTTCTCAATTGACGGAAACCGGTGCGACCGCAGAGGCAACCGCGATCCGAGTCATGGCAAGTCCGCTTGAGTCCGCCGGGACGCTCGCGGAATTAAAAAATAATTGGTGGCTCACTGGCGGCGATACCGACTATCACTGAACCATGCAAACTAATCGACATTGGCGCCGCTTGGGGTACGTGCAGTGGCTGATTTTCCAGATAGTCTGGCCCCTGGCCGCTCGGCTACCCAAATCGTTGGGAGTGCGCGCGGCCGAGTGGGTTGGGCTGGTGTTGTATGCACTGGATATTGACTGGCGCTCGATCGCTCTTCAGCGCCATTATGTGAAGGATAAGACACACAAGGCCGCCAAAATGCTGTTGCCAGAAAGCCCCGACTCTTTAGCGACATCGCTGGTGAGAACGCGTTTTGCAACCGCAAGTGTTGAGGAATTACAAGGGCACTGGATTGCATATGACCGCCTGGGAGATGTAGAGCTCTCAATTGAGGGTAAAGAAACTTTTGATGCGATCTGTTACAAGAAGCTTGGCGCGTGCCTACTGACATTTCACTTCGACTCCACTTTGCTCGGTGTTAGCTTAATGGGTCGGGCCGGTTTGGCGACTAATTTGATGACGTCTAACGTGGTTGAGAATCCAAGCGTGAGCCCTTGTGTCCAGACGTATTTCAAAAATAAGTACGCCGGTATTGACCGGCACTTAAATGGCGGCATCGCCGCTTATGTCGAAACTCATTTAAGGCGGTTTTACGCGGACATTAAGGCGGGTGTTTCCATTGTGATCTTAGGCGAAGCGCCTGCCAGCGAATGCCAAGATGCCACGCCAATTACTTTCGCCAACCAGCGGTTGGCGTTTGCGCCGGGGTTTCTGCGAGTCGCGGAAAAGACGAAAGCGCCGATTGCGGCTTTTGTCTGCGTTCGGGTCAGTGCAAAAAAATATCGGGTGATTTTTACACCCCTGTACGCTTACTCAGATGCATCTGGGCACACAGCGAATGTGCAGGCGATTTTTTCCTTCATGGAAGCGCAAATTCGTCTGCGGCCTGGCCGTTGGTGGGCGGCAGACCAACTACCGAATTTTCTGTCCGTCGAGGAAGACAGGGCAAAATCACACTGAAATTAGATCACCGGTCGCTAAGGCACTCACGCCGGTGATGCCCGAAAGTGTGCCAACCAAAGTCAGCCCAGTCCCAACGCCAGCCGCGGGTGAGCTTTCAGCTTGAAGGTCGACGTAAATGCGCGTACTCGCACCGTCGTCGATTAAGATAACCGCTTCACCAGTTGCAGCGCTTCCCGCCACGATTGCCGCTTCAATTTCCGCTAGGGTCATGACGCCACTCCCGCCAGCTGTATTGGCGATGTAATACACTGGGGCATCTGTATCTGCTGCCAGGGTGACGGCGGCGATATTGGTGGCTTTGACTGTGGAGTACTCGATCTGCGCATCGATGGTTAGTGTTGCGGCGGAGAGCGCCTGTGACAGATCAATCTTGTCAGAACCAGCCGCAAAGCTCGTGATGGTATCGGCAGATGCCGCGATAGAGCCCAGCTTCACGGTGTCTGCTGCCACGATGACTTCTGTGAGATCAATCTGATCGGCACCGTCGCCCCCTGTAATCGTGTCTGCGCCTTCGCCGCCCGTTAGGCGGTCGGCACCGTCGCCCCCTGTAATCGTGTCTGCACCCAACCCGCCGGTGATGACATCAACACCACTGCCGCCGTAAAGACTACTCGCCACGTCAGGACCAACAATGGTAGACCCTGCATTGTTCGCGTAAACCACGTGATTCAGCCCCTCACCACTCGCTTGAGCAAGGTTGATATTGGCGACCCCAGAGATCACGCCCGCTTTGTAGGTGATTGGACTTTCAGTGAGACCACCATCGCGTGAAACAATCAGGCTAAATGCAGAACTATCGGCGTTGGAAACCGAGCCTAGTTGGAGGTTAAAGGTAAGGGTCTCCGACAACACATTGGACACGCTCAACGTATCGGCACTGATGGAGAAGTATGGTTTCGTCCCATAGGGCGATTCGCCGCCCAGGGTTAATGCTGTGCGCATCATGCCCATGCTGCTTTGGCCTTTTAGGCTGTAGAGGTCTTCGCTCGTTGCCTCTCGACCAGCGCCAACCAACATGGCCAGTGCTGCCTCAACGGACTCTTCGTATTTGATGGTGGCGGAGGACAAACGAGAAACGCCCTCTAGCAAGGCGACGCGAGACAGGGTGCCGTTGTTGAGTTGGGCGACCAGGTCGGCTTTGACAAACGAAAGACCCACAACGGAGCTTGGGTTGGTGAACATCTGCCGGGCCAGGGTATCGACAAAGGCCAGATTAGTCTGAGATGCGCCAAAAACGCTAGCCCCCAAATTTATGATGACGTTACAAATGGCTCCCAGACTCATACCTTGGCCTAAGGCACTGATACCGACTTGGAAGGTCGCGAGATCGGGCGGACGATTGAAAACGAGGAAGAACAGGCGTGCAAGCTCGTCGGCTTCGCCGTTGATGCGATTGGCAGACATTGCAATACTATTGAGCGCTTCCACCGATGTGGTGTGCCCTTCATTGATGCGAAAGGCTAGGGTCTCCTTCTCAGCGTCACTCATTCCGCCCGGCAAATACACGCTGGCGGCTCTACCGAGTAGGACAGAAGATGTAGTAGCCATAGAAGTTACAGGTTGGTAAAAAGGAGATAATGCGTTTCAATGAGCAGCGACTCATACTTTGTATCGGATGCGTGAAAGCATTGTTTAATTTTAGTCCCTATTTATTACAAATGGCCATTTACAAAACCGCTCATGTATACCCAGCCAAAGCGGCCACCTTGCTATGATCGCCCACGTGTTCCTCGCCCAGCCTGCTCGGGCGAAAAACTCCACTGAACTCGACCTCGCTTACGAAAGCTTGTGTCGAGCTCTTCCAGATGGTGCGACGCTGGTGCACCTTGATGCCGTTGATGCGATCGGTTTGTGGCGTGCAGCTGGCGCCTTTATTCAAGGCCTTGAGCATGATAAGCACGCTGCCAGTCAGTGCAGCCTGTTGCTATCTTCGCGCTATCTTTACATCACACCCAGTGATATTAAAGAATTAAGCGCGGCATGCATCGCACTCAATGCGCCCGTCGTTGCGCCGAGTAACCAACAAGCTTTTTCACTGCTTCGCCCCGACTATTTCACAATTCGGGGGCTTGAGAGATACAAGGCAAAGCTGGCGCATGCGGCGGCATTCGAGGTCACTGCAGACGGCGCGGTATCGGTGATTTGCGCGCCGACATCGCAGCTTTCAAATGAGCCGAAAGGGATGGGCATGACTTGCCTGCCCGCAACCTTCACGCATGACTTTGCCTCCTACCATGCTGGTGACCGGTCAGACATTATCGGATTGATTCCTGCCAAAGTAAGCAGCGTTTTGGATGTTGGCGGCGGTGAAGGTTTCTTTTTGAGGTCGATGTCGCGCGCGCTCGAGTGCCAAACCCATTTGTGCGAAGTGTCCCCTGCTATCTGCGATATAGCCTCGACACATGGTAATGTGGACTGCATATGGCCAGGCGATTTCCTAGAGGTCGCATTTGACAGGTCTTTTGACTGCATTACGTTCTTAGATGTGTTGGAACACGTCGTTTCACCGGAGAGTTACCTTAAGCGAGCGGTCAACTTACTCTCCCCCGAAGGGGTGATTGTCTGCTCGATTCCCAATGTGGGCCACTGGTCTTGCGTGCTGGATCTGATAGAGGGCCGATGGGACTATGCAGCAGCGGGGATTCACTGCACGACACATGTACGGTTTTTTACCCCGAAATCAATAGAAGCGCTCTTCAAGGGCCTCGCGCTCGAAATCGTCGAATGGGTCGAGGTGAATGCGCCAGCGCCTGAAACGTTCGACTTAGGTGTGCTACAGCGCAACTTTAACGTTGACCAAAACAGTCTAGGCACCTACGCCATTCATGCGGTGGTGAGGCCGCGCAAATGAGCTGCTGCGCCATCCTGGTTAACTTTCACACAGCAGATTTAATTGAGGGTGCCGTGAGGAGCTTAGAAGCCAGCTCACGGTGTGACGAAATAATCGTTGTCGACAACAGCGACTCGCGTGAAGAGTGGGACCGGCTCAACTCACGCATCGGTGGGTTGGCCCGCATCTTATCAAACGCTGGTAACCAGGGCTTTGCAAAAGCCTGCAACCTGGCTTTCCAAAGCAGCTCAAGCGATTATGTTCTGCTTCTAAACCCAGATGCGAGACTCCTCGGAAATGCGCTAGCTGTGATGTGTACGGTCTTGGATAACGACCCACAAGTCGCCGCAGTTGGACCCAAAGTTTTTTGGGATGATGCATGCCTTTATCAGCTGCCGCCAACAACGTTTCCTTCGTTAACAGCCGTAATCGCCGAGCGGTTGGCTGGCCGGTCACAGCGTTTTGCAATCGAGAGATCTTTGCGGTTTCGCAACCGCGCAATTTCGCAATGGACAGCACAGCGGCCACTCCACATTGATGCAGCCTCTGGCGGACACGTCCTATTGAGGCGACAGGCATTGTTGGACTCTGGCGGTTTGTTTGATCCCCAGTTCTTCATGTACTGGGAGGACTCCGATTTGATGCAGCGCGTCAAGGCAGCCGGTTCTCAGATCATGTTGCACCCACTCGCGCACGCGACGCATCTTTACGAGCATCATCCGGGCAAGGACTCGTTGATTGCACAGGGGTGGGTAACTTACGCAAAAAAACATTTCTCAAGTGTTTTTCATCATACGCTGCTTCGATTTATTTCAATATGCCCTGCTGCCCAGGTCAAGACGTTCGATGCGACACTGCAGAAATTTACGGAATCAATCAGGCTAACTGTTGACCCTGATCTGCAGGAAGCGTGGCTGCTAGAAATCAGCCCTAATCCAGATTTTTACCCTTCAATTGGCAGGTTCGGTTCTGGGCCAACCGTCGATATCGGCGCCGAATTAATCGAGCGCTTTTCAGGCTGCGACTTGCATCTTCGGATCGGCCCAGCGCACCACACACGCGACCGCAAGCAACTGAAGGCCTACCGCTTGGCAGCCTAAAGCTGGGCGCGGCGATCAGCTACCGATCGATTAAGGACGACACACTCGCGGTTCGCGGGGGCCAAGCGATCGAGAAGTCTTCGCGATCCAGTGTTAGATTCGGGCTGTAGAAAGGGTCAACAAAAAGGTGGGTCTGCCACTTTTCATGCATCGCACGAACCTCACTTGAAAATCGGCGCTGCTTTTCTGGTGTGTCCTCAAGACCTCTTGAAACTGACTCGTGATGAAGCAATTCTGCATAAGGTGTCCATATGATGCGATGGCCAGCCTGCCGAACTTTCAGGCACAAATCGCAGTCATTGAAGGCCACGCTAAATGCCTTCTCATCAAGTCCGCTGACCTGCTGAAAGGTGTCTTTACGGATCAGCAAACAAGCTGCGGTGACCGCACTCACGTCCTGCGCCAACTTCAGACGATAAAAATAACCAGGCGCTTCATGAGCGAATAGCTTGTGGGAGTGTCCGGCAACCCCTCCTAAGCCGATAATGACACCGGCATGCTGAATCGCGCCCTGGGTGTAGTAGAGCTTTGCACCAACAGCGCCAACACCTGGCCGTTGCGCATGTGAAAGCATCTCACTCAACCAGTCCCGGGACAGTACCTCAATATCATTGTTCAAGAGCAAGATGAACTCGCCTTGGGCTTGTTCAACTGCGAAATTATTGATCGCGGAATAGTTAAAAGCCCCCGGGTAACTCAAAACTTTGATCCGCGCGTCCCGCACTTGAATGTCCTTGAAGTAATCGCGGGTCTCCGTTAACTGGGAGTCGTTATCAACGATCAAAATTTCAAATAGGCGATAACTTGTTTTGGCTAGGATGCTATTGATACAAGCCGATAGTAAGTCGATGCGATCACGGGTCGGAATAACAATGGATACCAACGCCGCTGGCTCGCTTAGCTTGTAGTGAACGCGATAGGTAGTGGATGCAGGGCCATCCGACACGTCGGCGACCTGCGGGTCGCCTTTCAGAAAGTCAGCCAGCGCTTTTTTGCCGGCCTCAGAAGGGTAGCTTTTTTCTGATGAGTCAAGCGCTGTGGACCCTGCAATCGCGCGCCAGTGATATAACACACGCGGAATGTGCTTGATTTGGTCGTGCTGGATATACGCACTGCACCGCAATAGCATGTCATAGTCTTGACTGCCCTCGTAACCGACCCGAAAACCACCAACTCTCTGAATAAGTGATTTAGCATACAAACCTAGGTGTGAGATGTAGTTGATGCTTCGAATGAGTTCTGGATTCCAATCTGGTTTGAAGTGCGGGTCAAACCGATTGCCGAATGCATCTATTTTGTCTTCATCGCTGTATAAAATTTGGACGCGTGCATCTTTTGAAATCTCAAGTGCAAAGAAGAACAAAGCGTTGCGTGCAAGCTCGTCGTCGTGATCGAGAAGCGCAATCCAGTCGCCCGTCGCGAGCGTGAGAGCGGTGTTGGAGGCGGCTGAGATGTGCCCATTCAGATCACGGTATGCCACTTTTATTCGAGGGTCGGATGCAACGTAGGTCTGCAAAATAGTTTTAACGTACGGCTCAGTCGAGGCATCGTCTGCAATGCACAGCTCCCAGTGCGGATAGCTTTGCATCATCACCGAATCGATGGCGCGCTTCAAGAAGTCCGCATTCGTATTAAACACTGGCATTAAAACCGATATCTTGGGCGGAGTCGGCCATGCAGCTACTTTTTGCGCAATCAAGCTCTGGTCCGTCGCCTTGAGCGTATCGAATACACGAACCCATTCACTGTATCGCAGCTGGCCGCTGACCTTGTACCGCAGCGTCACATAGGCCACCTTTGGTCCTTGCTTGATGGCTGTGCGCAGCAGTCTCAATACGGCTGATGTCGTACCCCGAAACGAGAGGCGACGAACCAAGTTGTAGATGGGTCGTAGTTTCGATTTGATAGAGTGTGGAATCAACCTTTTGATTCGGTTCACGATTGTTAAAGACTGGGCCAAATTTAACCTCAAGACAGTCTGCGCAAGGGCATCTCGCTCAGCTTGCAGCTCTGAGAGATTACTATTTTTGGTGTTCAGATCATTGCGCAGGGCTTGAAAATAAGCAGCCAATTCAGCCAGCGTCTCTTTTTCATTGGTACGCGAGTCCCACTTTTGGTATATTGCCAATTTCGCGCGGGCTTGGGTTTCTGGTTTTGGATCTAATCCAACGCCAGAGTCACCGCCTGCTTGGTAAAGCGCGCTCATATGGGGTACGTGCAAAAAATCAGTTCGGCGAGACAGCTGAATCCAAAAGTCCCAATCCTCGTACACCGCTAACGCTTCGTCGAAACTGATGTTGTTGACCAACGCCTTGTTGAACAACACGCTGTGGATAGGCATGAAGTTCTCAAGGTACAACCGGGCGGGCTGGTAAGGTTGTCCAAACGTGCCGACGAGGTGGGCATTAAAATCAATTGCCTCGCAACTACTGTAAACCACTTGGCATCGCGATTGCTTCTGCATTGCAGCAACTAAACGGCTGAGGTGCGGGGGGTAGATGACGTCATCGTCATCCAGAAACAACAGGTACTCGCCTTTGGCTGCAGCCAAGGCAGCGTTCGCCGCAGCGGCCCTGTTTCTGCTTTGGCCATTGGCGACGAAAGTCAGCTCGCGGCCACGCCATGTGGCGGGTAGTGGCCGGTGCGCCGCCGCCGCTGCGACAACCACGATCTCAATATTAGGCCAAGTCTGCAGGGCAACAGCGTCAAGCGCCTGCGACAAGGATACCCGGTCCATACTTCTAATCAACACACTAACCCTAGGGTACTCTGGGTCAGTCAGTGGCGTAACGGGCATGTCCGCTGCCCGCCGATCTCGGAGCTCATCATTCAGTATGCAATCAAAATTGAGTAATAGCTCGTCACGATTGAATTGCTTGAACGCCTCCGCTGCATGCTCCCCTTGACTAAGTGTGTAGCTGCGATACCGGTTCAGTCCCGCAATATGCTGGTCATAGGCTTGGTATTTAAGCTCGGATACAAAGCACGCCATCGCTGCTGCTTTTTTCGCGATGACCGGCGTAATATCCACCAAGATATCAGGTCGTATGGCCGCGCCGACCTCATAGGCATACAGCGCTACAACCCCGGAACACCGTCGCACCGCTTCCGCCGCAGCAAGCGCCAGCGCGTAGTGATCGGGGTGAACCTCGAGGGCTGAGGGGGCAACCAAGGCATCGACCTGATATTGGCTAATCAATTCAGCTATTCGAGAAACCAGCGCTTCGCCATACTGAAGACCTCGATCATCGTAGGAAAGGAAACGAGGCGACGGCAAACCCAATAGTGCTGCTGCTTGCTGACTTTCTTGTTGACGAGTAAGCGTGGTGGTCACGCGATCATTCGACCGACCAGCACCATCGGTAAAGACGACCGCCTGAACAAAGGCACCTCGCGCGCACAACCGCGCAAGCGTGCCACCGCACCCAAAAACCTCGTCGTCTGGGTGAGGCGCAAGCACTAAGAATCGTTGACCAGTCAGACCGGCTAGCGATTCATATGGGATCAATTGTTGCTCCATTGGAGGGTCCCCTCACAGGCGGCGTTTGGATTGGGTTGAGGTCATATTTTTTTTAAAAGTGCCGCCAAAATCAGGGCCGTGGTGCCGGTCAGTGTTTGGCGCCGTAGGTCATGTCTTAAATAACTAGGAAACCATCGTGGAAAAGGCAGCATCCGCATTGCGATTAGTGCGACCAATGTCGCTTGTTTTTCTGGTGGTATAAGGTGCGCTAATTTTGAAAGGGCTTGTAGATTGCGTTCAGTGAAATCTTTAAATCGTCCGTTGAGTAGCATCCCAATGCGCTTGAGCTTTGGGCGCAGGCCGGCATTCATGCCAACAATATTGCCACCGTGTTGACGGTAACGCACCGTTGGGCGAGCATCATAATAAACCGATCCCCCACACGCGGTGACGGCAAGATAAGCCCACCAGTCATGGGAGGGCACATCAAGGTCGGGGCCAGCGATTCGCAATAGTTCTCGGGCGGCGTTATTAAACACCATGGTGTTACCGCCCGCGATGTTCTGAACTAGCGCATTCCCGAAACTGGGTGGTTTGGTAAACAACGGGGACTGCCCAATTTCTTGGTTATTGGCGTCAATCAAGCGGGTCCTGGCGCCGTAGAGAGCCGGTAACTCTGGGGGCACGGTTTCCAACCATTCGAGCGCTTGAGACAGTTTATCTACCTCCCAGATATCGTCTTGATCGCAAAACGCATAGTAGTCCGCTTGAATGTCCTGAGCGCAGACAAGCGAGAGGAAATTACGCGAAAAACCAGCGCTAGGACCCCTTTGAACACGCAGCTTTTGTTGTCCCAGCTCGGCCTGATAGCCGGCCAGAATTTGAGGCGTTTGGTCCGTCGAGCCGTCGTCCGAGACGACTAAAGACCAGTGGGTGTGGCTTTGATTAACGATTGAATGCAATTGTTCTGATATGAACTGGGCGCCGTTATAGGTCCCCATAAGGATGGCGACAGAGGGTCGTTGATTGGCGTTCACAAGAATCAAAGGAATTGGACTATCAGAACTAAACAGCGCAGGATTTGGCACTAAATAATGTGCGTGCAGTCTAACATTTTGCTCTGCGTTGGACGGTAAAACATCCGCTAAGATGACCCTTAGTACGAATAAAGCCCTATATGCTCAGCCCCCAAACAACATTGCACACACGATTCGCGTCCGCTGCGCAGGCCTGCCTTGTGGGTGTTTTCTTATTTTTCCCGATCAAACTGGGGGCTGCTAACACCTTACTCGCCCTCACCCTCTTGTTTTGGTTTTTGGGCGGCGAGTTTCGCGTCCGCTGGCAGGGCGCAATCAACAATCCCATCACAAAGCCGGCGCTGCTCATGTTTGGTCTGGTTTTGATGGGGGCTTTGTACAGCCTTGCGCCACTCGACGCGGTTTTGCAAGCCCTAAACAAGTACAGTAAATTTTTAATGGTTCCGGTGGTCTTGAGCCTTCTGATGGAAGCGTCTTGGCGACAACGATGCTGGAACGCTTTTGCGCTTGCAATGATCGTCACGCTCGCAAGCACTTACGCAGGCTTATGGGTCCACGTACCTTGGGCGATAGCGTCCACGCCCAGCGCCTGGGGCAGCGACCACACCGTCTTTAAAGACTATATCGCGCAAGGATTGATGATGTCGACTTTCGTTGTTCTCGCATTATCCAGATCGTTTACGGCCACACGAGGGCTCATTAAAGTAGGTTGGTTGGCGCTGGCCCTAGCAGCGGGTGTTTCGGTTCTATTTTTGTCAAATGGGCGCACAGGGTATCTTGCAATTGCTGCAGCGTTGGTTGTTTACGCGGGGGTAGTTAGTCCGCGTAACTGGCGCTTGGGTGCGGCCGGGCTCACGACGCTCGTGCTCGCGCTGCTGCTCTTTCTATCGCCCACAGCCCAACAACGCTTAACGACGATTTATACAGAGGCCCAAACGCAGCTCAACACATCAGAGGATTTGAAACAGCTAGATGCTTCGACCTCGATTGGCGCGCGGTTGACCATGTGGGCTTTTTCAGTTGAACAAATAAAAGAACGCCCATTATTCGGTGCCGGAACTGGGGCCTATGGCACACTAGCGCGTGCGGCTTGTGGTGAGCACCCATCTTGCGCCGTGGTGACAGTCCACCCACACAACCAGTTTTTATTTTTTGCAGTGGAGCTTGGTATCTTAGGGCTGCTTGCCTACGTCTTTTACCTGTACAGCGCCGCGCGTTTTGCACACCACCTACCCTTAACGCAACGGGCGTTGCTGCTTAGCTTCTTAGCCATCATGGTCGTCGACAGCTTGGTGCACGGTGCCCTCTGGTTAGCTGTTGAGAACCACCTTTTTACCTTTGTTTTGGCGTTGTTGATGGCTGAGGTTGGCGCGCTGCGGCTCGACGTCAAGAAGATCGCTTAGCAGTACTGTTTAAAATGTCGCGATCATACTTGATCATCACGTACCGAAAGAAACACTCCAACGCGATGAAGAAGCAAAACAAAAAGCCTTCCGGTCCACATAAAAACCCGCGTCTAACGAAGTAAAGCTGCATAAAGTTGGCAAAGCCAGATGCCATCCCCCGCAGCACCCCGCCTGTTTTCCCCTTCTCGGCACGTTTCACCGCCCCTAGCTGTGCGTACTGGGCCAGCTTTTGAATGCTGCCGTACACGGTCTCACGTGAGTAATGAAAGAGGCGCGTCTTAAACTGTCTGACGGTCACGCTCGGGTCACGAAGCACAGCCCCCTCGTGCACCACACCTTCGTAGCGCAGGAGATTACTGGTCTGAAAAAGTCTCGGGATACCGCCGGTAGACTTCATATGTGTCAACGGTCTGCCGTATGCCACTTGGTTCCACAACACCTCCCAGACACCGGGTTGGCCCGCATGAACCACCGCCAATATTTCGGCCTCCAGTTCAGGAGGGATCTCCTCATCGGCATCTAAAAAGAAAATGTAGTCTGCCGTGCAATGTTTCAGCAAGCGATTGCGCTGTTCGGCAAAGCCTTGCCAGTCGCTGTACACATGAACATCCGCACCTAACCCTTTGGCAACACCCACTGTGCTGTCCGAACTACCACTGTCAACCACCACGATATCGTCCGCAAAGCGCGCACTCTCTATGCAACGCGCAATGCGGCGCTCCTCATTCATAGTGAGAATACCGATACAGAGTGTTGGCTTGTGGGTCATAAAAGGTACTGGTAACGGTTGGACTTTGCAAAGTCTAGCATTTGGCTAAGTTCCGCAAACCGCGTATCTGGCAGGCCCCTTGCCGGTCGCTGTCGCTGTCACATCCGTTAGGTTCCGCCACCACCAAAACAGGCAATATAGACCCCTACGCTACGCTGACTCCTTGGCCACCCCACGACATAAGCAAGGGCCTTTTAACTGCGTTAACCCCAGATTTACCCAACCCATAAGGTAACCGCGACATGATCGAACACCACCTAGACATCCCCACCGCTGACGGCGCAATGAATACATTTGTTGTCCACCCAGAAGAGCATGGGCCGCACCCCGTGGTGCTGTTTTATATGGATGCCCCGGGCAAGCGCGAAGAGCTGCACGACATGGCACGTCGCCTGGCTACTACGGGCTATTGCGTGGTGTTACCCAACCTGTACTACCGCAACTCACGCGATTACTGGCTTAAAGAGCGCACCGAGACCGCAATGGCCTACATGTTCTCACTGATGGCCACGCTAACCGCCACCACAACCACGTGTGACACCCGCGCTTTACTGGACTTTGTTAACGCGCAACCCTACGCCGACGCAACGCGCATCGGCGCTGTCGGCTACTGCATGAGCGGGCCGTTTGTGGTGTGGGCAGCCACGACATTTCCCGACCGTTTCAGCAGCATCGCCTCGGTCTACGGCGCCAATATGGCGACAGACCAACCCGACTCCCCGCACATCGTTGCGTCCAAACTGCCCTGCGAGAGCTACTTTGCCTGCGCCGAGACCGACAAGTGGGCCCCACCCGCCGATGTCGCAAAACTCGAGACGGGTTTGAAAGCAAGCAGCAAGCCCTACAGAATCGAATGGTACCCCGGCACTGAGCACGGGTTTGCGTTCCCGCAACGTCCGGTCTACCACGCCGCAGCAGCCGAGCGCCACTGGGAGCGCTTACACCATTTGTTTGATCGAACCCTGAAGACCAGCGCCTAAGTTAGGCGCTGATATCAGGTTGAGGCAACAGCGGCTTGGCCTCAAGGAACGAGGATGACCGAGCCCGTGGTTTTGCGTCCCTCGAGGTCGCGGTGAGCTTGCGCCGCGTCGGCGAGCTTGTAGCTTGCCGATGCGTCGATTTTTATCTTCCCAGAGGTCACCATGTCGAACAAGGCGTTGCAACGCGACACCAGATCTGCACGTGTCGCGATGTAAGTCGCCAGCGTTGGGCGCGTCACATAGATCGAGCCTTTGGCTGCAAGAATGCCGAGGTTAACAGACGCCACAGGGCCTGAGGCATTACCAAAACTCACCATCAACCCACGCGGGCTCAGGCAGTCTAGCGAGCCCTCCCACGTGCTCTTACCCACCGAGTCATAGACCACTGGTACCCCCTTGCCATCAGTGAGCGCCTTCACCCGTTCGGCGAAATTCTCGGTGGTGTAGTTGACCAAGTGGTGCGCACCATGCGCTTTAGCCAGCGCCAGCTTCTCATCTGAGCCAGCAGTTGCAATGGTGTTCACACCCAGTTCATTCAACCACTGGCAAGCAATCAGGCCAACGCCACCGGCGCCCGCGTGCCAGAGCACGGTCTCGCCCTTCTTGACCGCGTAGGTCGAGAAGATCAGGTAATGAACGGTGAGACCTTTCAGCAACATAGAAGCCGCTTGCGCATCGCTGATACCCTCTGGCAACTTCACCATGCGGTCCGCCGGGACCAAACGCTCCTCACAATAAGACCCTGCCAAGCCGGTGTAACACACGCGGTCACCCACCTTGAGATCGCTCACCTCAGCGCCAAGCGCCTCGACGACGCCAGCACCCTCGTTACCCGCGACCGCAGGCAGTTGCATGGGATATAGCCCAGAGCGCTGATAGGTATCAACAAAATTAACACCCATTGCGGTGTGACGGATGCGAACCTGGCCGGGCCCCGGGTCGCCTACTTGGATATCGTCCAGTTGCAATACCTCTGGGCCGCCGGACGTGTGAAAGCGAACTGCTTTGGTCATTCTTATGTCTCCTGTGAGTCATTTATTGATTTACGGTTAGCCTGTGTTTGGCCCATGCTGCGTTCGCAAGCGGCGGCCTCACCTCGCGCATCTTAATCCGACTTGAAACAATGAGGGGCTTGTGTTGGGCGGTAATCCTGCCCGGTTGCACGCAGGGCAGAAACACAAGCGATCTGCAGCCAACGTACAGTAGCCGCAAGGCACCCGATTCTTACCGCTTGACACGCTGGGCGTATGCGACCACCATCAGATCCCATGTCCATTCAGGTATTGATTTTCGGCATCCACCTCGCGCGCAGCACGCGTGGCAGGTCCTGCGCACCCCCACGGCGCGGTTGATCCCTTTTTGTAGGCCGGGGCTGAAGCCCCCGACTTCCAACCCCCTATTTTGTTTGACCGATTTCAATTCAAGCCTCGCTGCGCCTTGCAGCCTTGACCTGCACATGACTGGAGATTTGCATGACCGATTTATTTGACAACCCTATGGGCCTGTGCGGCTTTGAGTTCGTCGAGTTCGCCTCGCCTGTGGCGGGCGTGTTAGAGCCCATTTTCCAAAAAATGGGCTTCTCACTAGTGGCGCGTCACCGCTCCAAAGACGTGGTGCTCTACCGCCAAGGTGACATCAATTTCATCGTCAACCGCGAGCCCAAAGGCTTGGCAGGTTACTTTGCCTCAGAGCACGGCCCATGCGCCTGTGCGCTTGCGTTTCGCGTCAAAGACGCACACCTGGCATATGCACGAGCCCTCGAGCTAGGCGCTCAACCGGTCGACGTCCCGACCGGTCCCATGGAACTGCGCTTGCCCGCAATCAAGGGCATTGGCGGCGCGCCGCTTTACCTGATCGACCGCTTTGAAGACGGCAAAAGCATCTACGACATCGACTTTGAATTCATCGATGGGGTGGACCGACACCCACCGGGACATGGCTTCACCCTCATCGACCACATGACACACAACGTCTACAAAGGGCGCATGGCGCACTGGAGCGGTTTTTATAAGAAGCTGTTTAACTTTCAGGAGATTCGCTACTTTGACATCAAGGGCGAGTACACCGGCTTGACCAGCCAGGCGATGATGGCGCCAGACGGCATGATCCGCATCCCACTCAACGAAGAGTCGGGCAAGACCGGGGGGCAGGTCGAAGAGTTCTTGATGCAGTTCAACGGCGAAGGCATCCAGCACATTGCGCTCTTGACAGACGACCTATTGAAAAGCGTAGACGCACTGCAAATGGCGGGCATCCCGCTCATGACAGCTCCCAACGACATCTATTACGAGATGCTCGAAGAGCGCCTGCAAGGCCACGGCGAGCCGGTACCCGAATTACAAGCACGGGGCATCTTGATGGACGGCTCCACCGCTAACGGCGAAAAGCGCTTGCTGCTGCAAATTTTCAGCCAACCCCTGCTAGGCCCTGTGTTCTTCGAATTTATCCAGCGTAAAGCGGACGAAGGTTTTGGCGAAGGCAACTTCAAGGCGCTGTTTGAAAGCCTGGAGAGGGACCAGATTCGACGCGGAGCGATTAAGGTGGCGTGAGAGAGTTGCGCCTCCCGATCAGCCCATAGCTACTTGCCCTTCATGTAATGGGCCAGCAAAGGCGTCGCCAAAAGGCCCAACAATGAAGCCGAGTCCGTCGTGTCCCTTAATGGGATACAGGAAGTAAATAGCTCGCGACCCAAGCGAGAAACACGAGACCTAACAACAAGAAAATCAGGTTGCTCCTGTGCTCAAACTTGTGGCCCCGTTCAACGCGGCCAGACTGGAACAGGTAGATGACGTAAATACCCCATACCAAGGCAAAAACCACCATGACTGAAACGGCGATAAAAAGAGCGTCAACCATAGTTAAATAATGGGTCGCGGGAATGTCGTCGCCCAACGAGAACTTCAAGGCGAACAGCGTCAATAACAGCGTTAATTGACCGCCTACTCGCCAGTTGCCGTTATCGCCACCGGACTCTGTTTCAAAAATCACGATGTAACGATTGATGAACATAGAAAGGAACAGGATGGATAACAGCGGGACCAAAATCTTTTGGGCGACATCTGTGAAGTCGTGCGCAATTTTGATGTGAAATATAGCGAGGGAGAAGCGCGACTTTCCGCCGTGACTTAAGCTCTTTACACTGGTCACCTCCGACTCATTGCCGTGAAGATACCAATTACCCTTCAATACCGTATGGGCAAGATTATCGTGCCCGAACTCGAAGTGACGCGGCTGCAACGCCAACTCAGGAATGGGATGGTTTACAGATTGCAACTCGATACGTAAATCTAAATCTCCAAATGGATACGAGGGGATGGCCGTCTCAAAAGTAAGAATTACTGCGAATTTTTCGAATAACTCGACGCGCCCATCAGGAAAAAGCGTGAGAGATCTCGCCATTACCTCACGAGGCGCTTCTGCATTAGCTATAAAGATACCGGGGTCAAAATTCTCTGCCAGAAACACATCAATGGCACTACCCGTTAACGTGCGCGGTTCAAAGGCACCGGTAGCATCGCCACGCCATGAAAGGAGCATCTCAGCAACGGCGCGAAACCGGCCGCTCCCGATCGAGACATCGGCCACCTCATCTACGACGAGGTCTACGGTAACCGGGAAACCGCTCGCCTGCTCGGCTTCTTGCTTGACAGCCTCACCATGCGTACTGCGCTCTCCGTCATTGGCGATGACTGGTCCGTTGATGAACATTGCCAACAAAAACCAGACGAAAACCCGAATCATTCTTTTATGCATCTTTAAACCCACTGATCGTTTTACAACTTCTTGGCTGTCCATGTCCAAGCGCCGCTAGAGCGACTGTCCCAAATCACGCGGGTGGTCAACAAATCAACTCGCCGCCGAATAGATTATTCTTTTTATCATAGATTTTGACTTGTAAATTTCGCGACTAGGGTCCCTTGGCTGATGGCCTACCAAGAGGTGCTTGTCTGCGCGAGCCAACAAAAAGCCCCGCTTCGTTTGTTGTGCTGCACATTACTGACCTGAGAACGAACAGCCGCCACACATTAAAACGCTCCCCCCATCACTGGAAATGACTTCTAAACGGGAGATCCCAGACGTAATCGAGCCATCGGACACGCGAAGGTTCAATCCAACCCAAGAGACCTTTCAGAACACCCTCAATAGCGACGGCGACGCTGGTTGGCGACGACGCCTGCGAGCAGCGCCGCTGCCAACAAAAACATCAGCTCTTTGTCCGGCCGCTCTGCGATGACTTCGACTGACACAATTTCAAAGCCCTGTTCAAAGCCTAATTTTTCAGCACGGCTGTTGAATTTAACCTGCATGATGCGCATGCGATCGCCCTCTGGCATCACCATCAAGCCCACATTTTTAAGTCGTTCGCGGGCGCTGCCCTGTTCTCCTAATGGCAGCAAGACGCCCTTCTTAATTTCCTTGCCGTCGAGGTTCATGCCCTCGATCCAGAGGCGCTTTGAAGCGCCAGCTGGTGCGGCTTCAACCAATTGCGTCAGCTGGCTGGCCGGTACGTTAGCGTATGGGGGGTAGACCATATCCCACCAGAAACCAGGACGGAATAAGGTGAAGGCCACCAGCAAAAGCGCCACACTTTCGTACCACTTTGAGCGCACCACAAAGTAGCCCTGCGTCGCCGCAGCAAACACCAACATGGCAATGGTCGCGCTAACCACAGTCAATATCAGGTGAAGCGGACCATCCAAGCCGATCATCAGCAACTGGGTGTTAAAGATAAACAGGAATGGCAAGATAGCTGTCCGCATGCTGTAGAAAAATGCGGTCACCCCAGTCTTGATTGGGTCAGACTTTGCGATCGCCGCGGCGGCAAAAGATGCCAAGCCAACGGGCGGTGTAACGTCAGCCATCAAACCAAAATAGAAAACAAACATGTGAACCGCAATGAGCGGAACAATGAGCCCGCTTTGCGCCCCGAGCTCAACCACAACGGGCGCCATAAGCGTAGAAACCACAATGTAATTGGCAGTGGTTGGCAGGCCCATGCCCAGTATTAAACTGATGACAGCAACCAACACCAACATCAGCATCAAATTACCACCTGACAGCAGCTCAACCAGCTCCGTCATCACCAGACCGATACCAGTTAACGACACCGTCCCCACGATGATGCCCGCTGAAGCGGTGGCAACACCAATGCCAATCATGTTTCGTGCGCCGGTTGCCAAACCATCCAACAGTTCTTTTTGGCCAAGCGCGAAGGCACGGCCCAACTGCCCTTCCCCCCTAAAAATCGCCGTAATAGGGCGCTGGGTCAGCATCACAAGAATCATGAACATCGTCGCCCAGAATGCGGATAGACCGGGTGATAGCTGCTCAACCATCAAACACCAAATCAGCACCACAATGGAGAGCAAATAGTGCAAACCCGATTTGAGTGTGGGGGCTGCCTCTGGAAGTTCAAAGACCTCACTGTTTGGATCATCCAGCTCAAGCGCGGGCTGTTTCGCCCCGTACCACAGCAAGCCGACATAACTGAGCAGCAGGGCGCACCCAACAATCCACACGGCAGCGTCGCCCGCCGCCCCTTTCACCCAACCCACGCTCCAATAGACCACACCGCAAAGTACCAACAGCCCCGAGACCGTCAGGCCAAACGATAGCAAACGACTGCTTGCGGTCGCGTTACCGCGTCGCGGCAGGCCCACCATATCGGCCTTCAAGGCTTCCAAGTGCACGATGTATAGCAGCGCGATATACGAAATGATGGCCGGCAAAAACGCATGCTTCATCACCTCGATGTAAGAAATACCGACATATTCGACCATCAAGAATGCGGCAGCGCCCATCACGGGCGGCATAAGTTGCCCATTTACCGAACTAGACACCTCAACAGCCGCCGCCTGATCGGGGCGATAGCCAACCCGCTTCATTAGCGGGATGGTGAAGGTACCTGTCGTCACCACGTTGGCAATCGATGACCCCGAAATAATGCCGGTGGCAGCCGACGACAACACAGCCGCCTTTGCTGGGCCGCCTCGCATGTGGCCTAGCAAAGCGAACGCCGACTTGATGAAGTAGTTACCAGCCCCCGCCTTATCTAACAAGGAGCCAAATAAAACAAACAGGAAGATAAAGCCGCTTGAGACACCCAGCGCAACGCCAAAAACCCCCTCCGTTGTTAGCCATTGATGACTCATTGCGCGGCTGATTGAGAACCCTCGGTGAGCAATCATGTCCGGCATGAAAGCGCCCCCAAAGGTATAGCCCAAAAATACGAGTGCAACGATCACCATCGGGAGGCCAAGAACGCGACGTGTCGCCTCTAACAAAAGCGCGATGCCGGTCATGCCCACCACCATATCTATGAGTATGGGCTGACCGGGGCGTGTGGCCAAATCACGATAAAAAATGAACAAGTACAGGCCACAGAATGCCGCGCCAAGCGCCAATAACCAATCGGTTGAGGGGATGCGGTGGCGTGGCGAGCGCTTAAATGCGGGGTAAGACAAATAGGCCAATAACAACGCAAACCCCAAGTGAATGGAACGGGACTCGGTGTCATTGAAAACAAACCAACCCGTGCTGTACGGCAACGGCGACGCAATCCACAACTGAAACACAGACCAGGTGATCGCCAAGAACACCAGCAAACGTGCGAGCACAGCCCCAGGGTTGCGCCCCCCAAGGTCGTTTTCCGCAACCAGTTGTGCAACATCAATCTCAGGCACCCGAGCGCCGCTTGATTTGTTCGACATAGTTATATTTTTCAAAACAACATTACAAACAAGGACAGCATCCACACGGGATGCTGTCCAATTTAGCTCACACGAGCTTCAAAGAAACGGCCGCATAGCGGCAGGTGTGGATTTACATCCAGCCTTTTTCTTTGTAATACTTCACGGCACCGGGGTGCAATGGTGCTGACAATCCATCTTTGATCATGTTCTGCGGATCCAAGTTTGCAAACGCAGGGTGCAATTTCTTGAAGTCGTCAAAATTCTCAAAGACTGATTTCACCAAGGTATAAACCACCTCATCAGGCACCTTTGCTGATGTCACGAAAGAGGCCAATACACCGTAGGTGGGTGTTGGCTCTGGATGACCCGCATACAAACCGCCAGGGATGTTGGCTTTGGCATAGAAGCTGTTTTCGTTCACTAACTTGTCGACTGCAGGGCCTGTCAGTGGCACAAGCTTTGCGCCACAGGTCGTGACCGGGTCCTGGATGTTAGCCGCAGGGTGGCCAACGCCGTAGAAGAAGCCATCAATCTTGTTGTCACACAAAGCAGCGCCGTGCTCGTCAGCCTTTAACTCTGTTGCCAAGCCAAAGTCGCCCTTGCTCCAGCCCATGGCGCCAAGCAAAACATCCATTGATGCTGCGGTTCCAGAGCCTGGGTTGCCTACGTTGAAGCGCTTACCCTTGAAGTCTTCAAACTTAGTCACATTGGCTTCCTTGCGCGACAACACGGTGAAGGGCTCGGGGTGAATTGAAAACACCGCACGCAAATCTTTAACTTGCTTACCTTCAAACTTGCTGCTGCCGTTGTAGGCGTGGTACTGCCAATCAGACTGGGCTACGCCAAAGTCCAACTCGCCGCCAGCGATCGTGTTGATGTTGAACACCGAACCGCCCGTTGACTCGACTGAGCAACGGATGCCGTGGTCTTTGCGCTCTTTGTTGACCAAGCGGCAGATAGCGCCACCAGCGGCGTAGTAAACGCCTGTCACGCCACCCGTGCCGATGGTCATGAATTTTTGTTGTGCATGTGCTGCGGTCATGGGTGCAGTCATGGCTACAGCGAACGTGACAGCGCTAAGAGCCACTGCCGATACGTGTGAAAGCTTCTTCATAGTTTTCTCCTTGATTTAAGTTTCGGGATTGTGTCCCATTTCTTGTCAAAAATCTGCCGTCGGCAAATTTCTAGACGGGGTTTAGCGATCAAATGGTGCGCATTAATTTGTACGACCCATTTCAATCGCTGCATTCACGGACTCATGCAGTCGAGAGACAATCTCAATCACCTCAGCTTCCGTTGAAATAAATGGCGGCGCCAGCATCACGTGGTCACCCCGTTTGCCGTCAAGCGTGCCGCCCATTGGATAGACCATGAGTCCACGCTTCATGGCCTCAGTTTTGATCTTTACGTGTAAGCGCATCTCGGGGTCAAACCACTGTTTCGTCGCCCTGTCCTCCACCAACTCGATGCCCCAAAACAAGCCTCTGCCACGTATATCGCCGATATGCGGGTGGTCGCCGAATTGCGCGTTCAGAGTCTGTATCAGGCAATCGCCACGCGCACGAACCTGCGCGAGCAAGCCGTCACGCTCGATAACGTGCTGCACAGCCAGTGCCGCCGCGCACGCCATCGGATGACCCAAGTAGGTATGCCCGTGTTGAAACAAGCCACTCCCTTTTCGAAACACATCCACCAGCTTAGACTGCGCCATAACAGCGCCAATGGGCTGATAACCCGCGCCCAAGCCCTTGGCGATGGCCATCAGGTCGGGGCTGACACCCTCTTGCTCACACGCGTGCAACGTACCGGTTCGGCCCATCCCGCACATGACTTCATCAAGAATCAACAAAATGCCGTGCTGGTCACACAACGCACGCACCGATTTGAAATAACCGGGCACTGCAGTCAACACACCAGCGGTGGCGCCGCCAACGGTCTCCGCGACGAACGCCATGACGTTTTCTGGGCCTAAACGCTCAATCGTGTCGGCCAACTCCTGCACTAAGCGCTGACCATAAGCCTCAGGCGTTTCCTCAGCCAGTTGATCGCGGTAAGCGTAGCAAGGCGCCACGTGTGTCACGTCTATCAAAATTGGCTCAAACTGCGCGCGGCGCCATTGATTACCGCCCACAGCCAACGCGCCCAAGGTATTGCCATGGTAGCTCTGACGGCGAGAGATAAAGTGTTGGCGTTGCGGCTGACCTATTTCCACAAAGTACTGCCGCGCCATTTTTAGCGCGGCCTCGACAGCCTCTGACCCACCACTCACAAAATACACTTGGCCCATACCGGCCGGCGCATTGGCGATCAGGTTGTCCGCGAGTTGCTCAGCGACCTCAGTCGTAAAAAAACTAGTATGCGCGTAGGCCAAGCGGTCCAACTGCGCGTGCATCGCAGCGATCACATCGGGGTGACCGTGCCCTAAGCACGACACGGCGGCACCACCTGACGCGTCAAGGTAACGCTTCCCATTGGCATCAATCAGCGCGATGCCTTCACCGCTGACCGCTACTGGAAAATCTTTTTGCAAGTGGCGATGGAAGACACGCGTGTCACCAGCGCTAACGGTGGCCGTTCCTGGTTGAAATCTGGCATTCATGGGTTTCTGAGGGTTCACTTAGTCGCGATCATGGCCTGGGTTGACCTTGCTCGCTGGGGTTTTGGGAGGTTTGGGTGTTTTGAATGTGCCGAGCTTTTCCCAATACGCACGGTTGTTTTGCAGCATGTCGCGGCGGTCGGAAAGTCGCGCGTTGACATCAGCCTGACCACGCTGCGCGACATCCGCCATCAGTCGCTCCGCTAACGCCAATGCGCCTACTTGCGAATGAAAAAATGACGATGAGGAAGAACGGAAAAACAAACTAACCGTCGCCAACCGCGCTAGCGGTGACAACTCGCTATCGGTAATCGCTAAGATGCGTACGCCGCGATCCGCCGCGGTCTGGGTGTTTTCAACCACCATGCGGGTGTACGGTGCTTGGCTAACCACCACCAACAAGTCAGGCGGGGCCAGTGACAAGACTTTTTCTGGCCAAGCCCCACCCGCATCAGCGGCAACAGCCGTGTTGTCACGCAACCAGTCGCACGTATAGTGCAAGTGATAAGCCATTGAAAACGCGGAGCGCAGGCCTAAAAACAAGACCTTGCGAGCCTTCAGAATTTCGTCGGCCGCTGCGGCATACGCCTCGACGCTATTACGCTGATAGATGGACGCTAGGTTGTCGACTTGAAACTGATTGAGCTCATCGAAAGCGGAATAGTCGCCAGAAGCTGTTGGCTCTTCTGGGGACGGTAAGTTTGTACCGATGGACTGCGCAATTGCCGCAATGGTTGGACGTCGCATGGCCTCGAAACTCTCAAAACCCAAGCCTCGGGCAAGCCGAGACATCGTTGCAGGTGACACGCCAGCCGCGTAGGCTGACTGGCGCAGTGACTGCAGACCCAGCTCAGCGGGGTGCGAACGAACCCACTTTGCGGCACGCTTCAACTCCGCGCTGAGTTGCTCATAGCGCTCATCTATGACGGTTGACAGTTTCACTTTAGGTAAATGGGCATGCAGGAGAAATGAGAGGGGAGGCTTTTGAATTGAAACAGTATCTTTTATTATTATAATTTTGATTCAACTGTTTCAGCCACCTATTGTCCGTCCGTTTTTTAAACCGTAAGCCTAGGGTTTACCCTTAAAACACAATCGTCACTATTCGGCAGCCCCCATAGAATGGAATCTCCCACAACCCAACGCAAGCCCACCTCCGGATGACACACCTACCCGCACTGCCCTGTTACCTCAACGGCACCTATACCACCATAGACAAAGCGCAGGTTAGTGTCATGGACCGTGGCTTTATCTTCGGCGACGGCATCTATGAAGTCGTTCCCGTGTACGCCGGTACACCCTTTCGAATGCAGCACCATCTAGATCGGATGCAGCGCAGCCTCACCGAAAGCAGAATCAAAAACCCCATGACCGAGACTGCCTGGCGGGCCGTGATCTCCAAGCTTATTACGCAGTACGCAGCGCAGCGGGAGGTCGCGGTGACGCAAAGCGATCAGATGGTGTACATACAGGTCACGCGGGGTGTTGGTATGCGGGATCATGTGATGCCAGAAAACATTGAGCCCACCGTCTACTTAATGACCAATGAGATGAAAATGCCGAGTGCGTCAGACCGTGAAAACGGCGTGACCTGTGTCACAGCAGACGATTTCCGCTGGGAACGCGCCCACATTAAATCGACTAGTCTGTTGGGTGCCGTATTTGCACGGCAAATTAGTTTTGATGCGAATGCCACCGAGACGGTGATGTTTCGTGGTGACCTTCTTAGCGAGGCCGCTGCCAGCAACGTGTGGGTCGTTAAGAACGGTACAGTGTTTGGCCCTGCAAAGAGCAACTTGGTTCTAGAGGGCATTCGGTACGACCTCATTGCAGAAATCTGCGCCGAGGCAGCCATCCCATACACATTGGGTGACATCACCCGCGCCGACGTGTTAGACGCAGATGAGCTACTGCTCACATCGGCAACCAAAGAGGTCTTGGCCATCACCCGACTCGATGGAAAACCAGTTGGCCAAGGTACGCCGGGGCCGGTATACGACAAACTCTATGCGGGTTACCAGTTGGCGAAACGCAAAGGCAACTAGCCTAGTTACACGTGTGCTCTTCTAATGGGATGAGGGTGATGATCGCCAGTCATAGCAAACCAACGCTCAAAGAGAGTTGTTTGGTGCGCATGATCGAACCGCCTTCACCCAAAGAAAAAAGCCCCAACCATTTCTGGAAGGGGCTTTTAAACTGGTGGCCTGAGACGGAATCGAACCAGCCCTCAAAGCTCCTGGGTACTTCTGGGGGTCAATGACGAATGATTCAGGTTAGGCAAGCACAGCCAGGCCATGCTTGCGCACTATGTCCAGTAGTTTGAGGGCCATACCACTGGGCTTTTTAGTCCCTGCCTCCCACTTTTGAACAGTCGATTCGCTCGTATTCAGATACATGGCAAAAATCGGCTGGCTGACTTTGGCCTCTTCGCGGATTTTCTTGATTTGGGTCGGCTCGTAAATGGGCGTCTTAACGATGCAGGCCTCATCGAATTCACGCATGGTTGCTTTGTCTATGGTACCAACACTACGCAATGCCATGGCGGTCTCATGGATAGCTTCGAAGGCATCGCTTTTAAACTTTTTTTTCATCGTCATGACAAATCTCCAAGAGGTGTTTCTGTGCAATCAGGTTCGCCAATTGGGACTTCGTCAACCCCTCGTACCCCTTTGCAATGATTCTGAACATCGCCAACTCGGCATCATATATGTTGTCTCGATCCTTCTTTGCAAAAAGATATTCATAAATCCAATACTCGCCACCCTTGGCCAGAATGATTGAGCGATGCTGGTTCTTGTTGAGCTTCTTCTTATAAACTCCGCCGCCCAAGTCAACCGCCTGCCCGGCCATGACCTCGTGGATGGCGCCGCATAAATCGGAATCCGATATCTGTGCGTTTTTAGCGTTTTTACTGAACCTCTTTGTCTTGAACGCTTTCGGCTTTGGTCTAGTAGACATGTAAAAGTGTAGCACTGAGTGCTACCACCGTCAATCTTCAAACGTATTTCATCAACACCAACTGTCGCGCTCAAAGTTACAGGCTAGAGCGCCCTTACCTCCGTTAATTTGGTTGAATTTGTGCAAAAAGATACCCCCACAAGTAATGAAAACTCAGAGGGTCTCTTGATGCTTAAAGATTCGGTGATCGGAGACGATTGCCCTTGACCGTTTGACAAGAAAAAAGCCCCAACCATCTCTGGAAGGGGCTTTTAAACTGGTGGCCTGGGACGGAATCGAACCATCGACACGCGGATTTTCAATCCGCTGCTCTACCAACTGAGCTACCGGGCCATGAGGGTGATTGTAGCAGGCAAAAGTGGCGTTATTTACGCCACCACTCAAATAGTGCGGGCTAGATCTGGCCTTTTTTGGCCTTAGACAAGTCGATGCCTAACTGCTTGAGCTTGCGGTAGAGGTGGGTGCGTTCTAGGCCCGTTTTCTCGGCAACGCGGGTCATGGATCCGCCCTCTTGAATCAGATGGTATTCAAAGTAACTTTTCTCAAACTGGTCTCGCGCATCGCGCAACGGCTTGTCTAACTCGAAGCTTTGAATATTGGCCGCAGGTGACTGCGACTGCAACTGATCGGCGCTAATCTGCGCCAAGGACATGCTAGCGCTAAACGCCTCGGTATTGCTCAGCGGGCTGTTAACAACCGCCTGGCCCACGGTCGTACCCATAGCCGTTTGGCCCGCGCCTCCGGCTGGCGGTGCACTGACAACGCCGCGAAGCTCACCCGCCTTCACCTGCTGCTGACGTGCTCCCTTGGTCAACCCTTGTTCTACCGAGGCGAGAAGCTTTTGCATCGTGATGGGCTTTTCTAAAAAAGCCATGGCGCCAATGCGCGTCGCCTCTACCGCCGTTTCAATGGTGGCATGGCCACTCATCATGATGACGGGCATGTCTAGCAAACCACTGGCTGACCACTCTTTGAGCAGTGACACGCCATCGGTGTCAGGCATCCAGATATCCAACAACACGAGGTCGGGACGAGCGTTCAGACGCGCTTGACGCGCCTCTGCCGCGTTTTGCGCCGCAATAACGTGGTGACCCTCGTCATCCAAAATTTCAAACAACAACTCACGAATGCCGTGCTCGTCGTCCACTACCAAAATATTTGCCATGGGCCTTGTGGCCTCCCTTACTGATGTTTTCCCGCTACAGGGAATGATAACGATACTTGACCGCCAATGACAGCATTGTCTTGCATGCGATTGGTTAATCTGACTGTTGCATGGTGTTCATCGGCGATTTTCTTTACAACGGCCAGTCCCAAGCCCGTCCCTTTTGCCTTGGTGGTGACATAGGGCTCAAACGCACGCTTCAAAATACTCTCCGGAAAACCCGGCCCACTGTCGGCCACGATGAGGCGCAGATACTCACCTGCGCCGTCCAACTCGGTGCGTAAGCGCACCTGCACGCTGGGGATGTCTTGGGACGCGTCTTGCGCGTTTTGCACGAGGTTATGTATGACTTGGCGTAACTGGCTGGCATCAGCCCAAATCAGAGGGCCGTCAGCACACGGCGTAAAGACAACCGGGCAGACGGCATGTTCATAGAGGTTCAGGATGTCGTGTAACACGCGGTTCAAATCCGTTTCGGCTAAATTTGCCGAGGGCAGGCGCGCGTAGTCGCGGAATTCATTGACCAAGCGCTGCATGGCCTCCACCTGCTCAACAATGGTGTTGACCGAGCGTTCAAGCAAGGCGTCATCCGCTGCGGCGAGCTTGCCTTTTAGCTTGAGACCCAAGCGCTCTGCCGACAGCTGTATGGGCGTTAAGGGGTTTTTGATTTCATGGGCCAAACGACGCGCAACATCCGCCCATGCCTTGGATCGCTGGGCAGAGACAAGGTCGGAAATATCGTCAAACACCAGCAACTGGCCTTGGTCAGGCAAGAGTGCCCCGCGCGCCAGCAGGGTAACGTGATCATGCGAAACGCCGTAGGCATTGGCGTCTAGCTCAAAGCTTTGTTGCCATTGCATGGGACCCGCATCGTCCGCTGCAGGGGCTGAGCGGTCAGTCACGCCAGCTTGCCCCGCTCGTTCATAGCGTTCTGCCCCCAAGGTCTTAAATTGCGCCGCCACGCTCTGCGCCCAGTGCGAGAGCCCCGGCAGCGCTGCGAGTGCTTGCCCCACGGTGTCAGCGCTCAAGCCCAAAATACGACCGGCGCTGGGGTTGGCACTTTGAATCACGCCAGCGCTATCGAGCACCAACACGCCGGCGGTTAGGTTATCCAAAATAGTTTGTAGGTTGGCACGCGCCGCATCAAGCTGTGTCACGCTGTGTTGCACCGCTGTGCGGGCGTCGGCCAGCTGCTGGGTCATGTCGGCAAACGAGCGCGTCAGGCCACCAAGCTCGTCATTGGCATCTGAAATGAGCTTTGGCGTTAAGTCGCCCTTGGCTACATCCCGCACACCGGCAGCAAGTAACAACAGCGGTTGGGCCAGTTGTGCACCGAGTAGCGCACCGACCAAGACCGCGCCAAATACCGCCAAAAACAGCGTCAAGGTCAGCGTCCCGATATACATGCGGCGCAGTCCATCACGCGCCAAGGAGCGCTCCTGATACTCGCGGTTGGCCTCTTGTACCGCCAAGGCATCGGCCACCAACTCCGCCGACAGTGGCAGCGACACTTGTAAAAAGTGCGACTCCCCTTGCAGGCCCAGCTCCTTAGGGGTCATCCACGCGAGCGCTTGCAGCGCAGGGCGCACGCCCGGTGAACCATCGAGCCCTAAGACCTGCACCGAAACACCGTTGTCCCTAGCGCTGCTAATTTGAACCGCCGAGGGCTTGGGAATATTGACGTTGAAGCTAAACGACGACTCTGTTGCGCTGGCCAATACCTGCCCACTTTGGGATAAGACCGCAACGTCTGTCGCGCGCATTTGCTCGCGCAGGCGTTCAAGCTGCAAAGTGTACACACTGACTTGCTCGGCGGCAAGCTCCTGCGCGGCAGACTTCACACGGCGCGAGGTATCAGCGCGCAGCATATCGATAGCGGTGCGGCCCAGATTCAGTCCAGAGGTGAGGGCACTCTCGACGCGGACATCGAACCAACTCTCAATAGAGCGGGAGACAAACTGATACGACACCACATAAATCAGACCCCCCGGCAACACACCAACCAAGGTAAAGATAACAACCAGTTTCACCAACAGTTGGCTACCAAACCGGCCCTGATGCCACCGCTGCCACAAGCGAAACAGCAACCAGCCCACTACCGTTGCTAAACCCAGTGCCGCCGCAATGTTGAGCGCAACCAGGTAGTCAAAGTACGCTTCGTACACCGCGTTGTTGTTGGTGGACTGGGTCAGCAAAAACAACAAAATAAGACCGACGGCCAGAAAAGCGGCCAAGCCAGTGCCCAGCTTCCAACTGGTATTTTTTGCGCGACTGCGGCGCTCGGACGCGTCGCTCATGGCTTACCGACGCCATTGGGCGTGCTGTCCCCCATCACGGGGGCGGGTTGGCGTTGGCGCCCTAACCGATTGAGCTCTTCGGCTGTCACGACGGGGGCAGCGGTAACGGTGTCGGGCGCAGGAGAAGCTGCGGGCTGGGGTACCGCTGGTGTGGGCTGTGCGAGGGTGGGCTGCTCGACTAACGGCGAAGGGACTGGTGTGGTGAGAACCACCGTGCTACTCCAGTCTGTGTCTTCGGTGATACCGATCTGAAATGGGCGCGGCAATGAGGCACGGTCTAATCGGAAGTCCACCGTGGCAACGGTTGTTGACTCTGGCGATAAATCGCTACGCTGGGCAAGCGGCCAACGCGTCACGCCAGTGGCCAGGGCAATCGCTTGGCTCAACGAGGTGACCGACTGTTGCAAGGCATAGGTATCAATGGGGGACTTTTCATCGTCGTCCGTCGTTAACCCCACGCGCCAATTTCCGGTTAGCGGAAGATAGCTCACGCGCGTGCGGCGAAACACCTCCGCCACCGTTTTATCAAACCAGTACCAGCGCACTTGCTTCACGGTGGCTCGCAACTCGAAGACCAAGGGCACGCCCCGCTCCAAAGCCATTTGTATCGCGGGGGTCGGCTGCCAATGGGTTTGTACCGTCGCATGGAGTGTGTCGGCATCCCAGACCAGACCGAAGACAGGCGACTTTACGGCAGTACTGCCCTCGCTAGTATCGGCTGCATGCGCAGTCAAATGGACCAAGGCGAAGGTGAGGGCCAAGACCCCCGTCAGCGTCCACGCCGACATAGCAGACAGGTTGAGAGAAGCACGCACGCTGGACAGCCACGCACCGTGTCGCAGCGGGTGCACAACACGCGGCGCGGTTTTCGGATCAGGACGCGGCGCGCTTATCCAAAACTGCATAGAAAAAACCATCGAATGCCATAAACGCATTCTCCCCTAAATCGGGCAACAGGTTTGGATTCCCTGAGACGTTGCCGGGCAGGATGTGCCCCGGTGCCACGAGGTCGCTGGCAGTCATTGCATCGGGCTGTGCGGTCAAAAAGGCGTCAATCTGCCACACCCCCTCCTCCTTAAAGCTTGAGCAGGTGCAGTAAACCAAGCGGCCACCCGGAGCCAATAAGGGCCACAGGGCCGACAGCAGCTGCTGTTGGTCTTGAGCCAGTTGCGCTACGTCCGCTGCGCGCCGCAACCATGGCACGTCGGGGTGACGACGCACAATACCCGACGCGGTGCAAGGTGCATCTAACAAAATGGCGTCAAAGGGCTTGCCTGCCCACCAGCCGGCGGTGTGCTTACCGTCCGCCACGACCACATCGGCAAAGGCGGCGAGGTTCAGTCGGGTCAGGGTGTCCGTTATGCGCACCGCCCGCTTGGGACTTAGTTCCAACGCGGTGACCCGTTGATCGGCCTTGATGCGTTGTCCCATCTCAAGCAAGTGCGCCGTCTTGCCCCCGGGTGCCGCACACGCATCTAGCAACGCCACGGGGGCGCTGGCAGCCACTTTCTCGCGCAGGAGAGGGCTCTGCCACACCAAGGCCGCAGCCAGTTGCGGAGATGCATCCTGCACCGACACATGACCCGCGCCAAAACCGGGTAACTGCGTAACTGGCAGTGGCTTGGCAAGCAGCAGACCGTGGGGCCCTACGGTCACACTCTGTACCGCCGTTTCGCTCAGCAACAGCGCTTGGTAGCTTTGGGCGCTGTGGTGCGCCGGATTAACGCGCAACACCATGGGCGCGGCCGTTTGGTTGCACTGCAGTGCCTCTTCCCAGTGGTCGGGGTATTGCGCCTGCAGCTTTTCAATCCACCAAGTGGGGTGATTAAAACGTACCTCTGGCTCATTGCACACCGCTTGGTCTAGTGCGTCATACTCACGGACAAGTCGGCGTAGGCACGCGTTAACAAAGGGTGCTTTGGCCTTGAGGCGGTGGTTTTGTTTGCACGCCTGCACCACCTGATCAACGACAGTGTGCGGGTCATAACGACGCGGCTCGCGCAGCAGCGCAACGCCGCAGACCAACCAGACCTTGAGCTCGGCATCTGGTTTTTTACTAGCCAAGCGCGGCACGACGGCGTGTGCCCATGCCCACTGACGCAAGACATGAAAGGCCAACGCCTGCACGCCCCCACGCAAGGCGCTCGGCGTTTTAGCCAATACCGCATCGGTGTTGCGCCCGTTGCCCACGGCCTGTATGGTCTGCGCGACCCATGGGAACTGTTCTGATAGTGGCGTTGGCGTCATGTCATTCTAAAAAAATACCCCAGCCACCGTGAAGCGACTGGGGTATGGATCACGCTAGGTGTGCGCGTACGGCACCCCTAACGTTGATCTGGCTTACTCCGCTACGTTGTCAGCCGCGGCCCCATCAGAGCCATCAGCAGCTTCCGCAGAAACGTCTGCATCGTCATCCCCATCTTGGGTATCCGACTCGGCAATCATGCGGCGCTCTTCAGCTTCGATCAGCTCTTTGGCTCTGCGTGCATCGTGGAACGCCAAACCGGTTCCCGCAGGAATCAGGCGGCCCACAATCACGTTTTCCTTCAGACCGCGGAGTTCGTCGCGCTTGCCCATGATGGCAGCCTCGGTCAACACACGCGTGGTCTCTTGGAAAGACGCGGCAGAAATGAAGCTGTCGGTCGACAAAGATGCTTTGGTAATACCCAACAAGATGTTGCTAAACGTTGCAGGAATCTTACCTTCGGCGCGCAAGGCGTCGTTGGTGTTGTAGATCTCTGAACGCTCCACCTGCTCGCCACCAATGTAGTTGGAGTCACCCGTATTCTCGACAACGACACGGCGTAACATCTGACGAACAATCACTTCAATGTGCTTGTCGTTGATCTTCACACCCTGCAGACGGTAAACGTCCTGCACTTCGTCGACGATGTAACGAGAGAGTTCTTCTATGCCCAAGAGGCGCAAGATGTCTTGTGGATCGGCTGGGCCGTCCACCACGGTTTCACCTTTGTTGACCACCTGGCCCTCGTGCACCACGATGTTCTTCTCTTTGGGCACCAAGTCTTCCCACACGTTGCCGTCTGGATCAGTGATCTGCAAGCGAATCTTGCCTTTGGTTTCTTTACCGAAGGAGACTGTACCGGTCAACTCGGCCAAGGTACCCTTGTCCTTAGGCGTACGCGCCTCGAACAACTCGGCAACCCGTGGCAAACCACCCGTGATGTCGCGGGTCTTCTGGCCCTCGACTGGCACGCGTGCCAAGACCTCACCAGAGCCAACTTCTTGGCCATCACGCACCTGAATCAAGGCGCCAATCTGAAAGCCAACCGCCACGGCGTGGTCTGTACCTGGAATCTTCACTTCTTCGCCATTGGCGTCGAGCAACTTCACCACGGGACGCACGGACTTGGTAGAGCCGCGACGCTTAGGGTCAATCACCACGAGTGAAGACAAACCGGTCACGTCGTCGACCTGCTTGGCAACCGTCAAGCCCTCTTCCACACCTTCGAATCGAGCGGTACCCGCAAATTCGGTAATGATGGGGCGGGTCAGCGGATCCCAATTCGCCAATACAGCACCAGACTTCACGACCTGGTCGGCTTTCACCGACAAGACCGCACCGTAAGGCACCTTGTGACGCTCGCGCTCACGGCCGTGTTCGTCGGTAATGACGATCTCGCCTGAGCGGGCAATCACAACCAGGTCACCTTTGGTGTTGGTCACATAACGCATGGTGCTGTTAAAGCCGATGGAACCACCGGACTTGGCATCCACGCTAGACGCAACGGCCGCACGTGACGCCGCACCACCAATGTGGAAGGTACGCATGGTCAACTGAGTCCCGGGCTCACCGATAGACTGAGCGGCAATCACACCAACGGCTTCACCGTTGTTGATCAAACCACCGCGTCCCAAGTCGCGACCGTAACACTTGGCACACAAGCCAAAGCGGGTAGCGCAGTTCAGCGCGGTACGCACCTTGACTTCGTCGACGCCAGCGGCCTCGAGTATGTCCAGTTGGTCTTCGTCCAACAGGTCGCCGGCTTTGGCCAGTACCATCTGGTTTTCTGGGTTAACCGCATCATCAACCAAGGTACGACCCAATACACGGTCACGCAATGATTCGATGACTTCACCACCCTCAACAATGGCGCGCATCGTTGAGCCGTCGTTGGTACCGCAGTCCAGCTCTGTAATCACCAAGTCTTGCGTCACGTCGACCAAACGACGTGTCAAGTAGCCAGAGTTCGCTGTCTTCAAGGCGGTATCGGCCAGACCTTTACGCGCACCGTGTGTCGAGATGAAGTACTGCAACACGTTCAGACCTTCACGGAAGTTCGCCGTGATAGGGGTCTCAATAATGGAGCCATCAGGCTTGGCCATCAAACCGCGCATACCTGCCAACTGACGAATCTGCGCAGCAGAGCCACGCGCGCCGGAATCAGCCATCATGTAAATGGAGTTGAATGACTCTTGGTCAACGGTATTGCCATCACGGTCAACCGTTTTCTCTTTTGCCAATTGGGCCATCATCACCTTAGACACTTCGTCACCGGCTTTGCCCCAAATATCAACCACCTTGTTGTAACGCTCGCCCGCTGTCACCAGACCGGAGGCGTACTGCTTACCGATCTCTTTCACCTCGGTCTCAGCGCGTTGAATAATGCCGGCCTTTTCTGGTGGCACCAACATGTCGTCAATCGCAATTGAGATACCCGCTTTCGTTGCCAAACGGAAGCCGTTTTGCAACAGCTTGTCTGCGAAAACAACGGTCTCTTTCAAACCGCACTTGCGGAATGAGGCGTTGATGAGGCGTGAAATTTCTTTCTTCTTCAGCGCGCGGTTTAGGTTCTCGAACGGCAAGCCTTTGGGCAAAATTTCCGACAATTGCGCACGGCCGACCGTGGTACTGGTCAGGGCGTAAGAAACGTCAAATTCGCCCGTCTCGGCATTTTTTGTGTACACCGGCAAACGAACTGAGATCTTCGCAGTCAATTCGACCTCACCTGCATCGAATGCGCGTGTGACTTCAGCAACATCGGTGAAGAACAAGCCTTCGCCTTTGCCATTGATACGCTCGCGGGTGGCGTGGTACAAGCCCAAAACCACGTCTTGCGATGGCACGATCGATGGTTCGCCGTTGGCTGGGAACAGCACGTTGTTGGACGCCAGCATCAAGGTGCGGGCTTCCATCTGCGCTTCCACAGACAAGGGGACGTGAACCGCCATTTGGTCGCCGTCAAAGTCGGCGTTAAACGCAGCACAGACCAAGGGGTGTAGCTGAATCGCCTTGCCTTCAATCAAGATGGGCTCAAACGCTTGGATACCCAAGCGGTGCAGCGTTGGCGCACGGTTCAAGAGCACGGGATGCTCTTTGATGACCTCTTCCAAAATGTCCCACACCACCGGCGTTCCGGCTTCCACTTCCTTCTTGGCAGCCTTGATGGTGGTCGCGATATTCATCGCTTCCAAGCGGCTGAAGATGAAGGGCTTGAATAGCTCCAACGCCATAGCCTTTGGCAAACCACACTGGTGCAGCTTGAGCGTTGGGCCCACGGTAATAACGGAACGACCAGAGTAGTCCACGCGCTTACCCAGCAAGTTCTGGCGGAAGCGACCGCTCTTACCTTTGATCATGTCAGCCAGTGACTTCAGGGCACGCTTATTGGCGCCCGTCATGGCCTTGCCGCGACGACCGTTATCCAGCAAGCTGTCAACAGACTCTTGCAGCATGCGCTTTTCGTTACGCGCAATGATTTCAGGTGCGTTCAACTCGAGCAAACGGCGCAAGCGGCTGTTGCGGTTAATCACGCGACGGTACAAGTCGTTCAGGTCAGAGGTCGCAAAACGACCGCCATCCAATGGCACCAACGGGCGCAAATCAGGTGGCAACACGGGCAACACGTCCAGAATCATCCACCCTGGCTTGATGCCTGACTTCTTGAACGCTTCCAACACCTTCAAACGCTTGGCGTTTTTCTTGATCTTGAGCTCTGAACCAGTCAGGTCGTTGCGCAGCTTCTCAATCTCGCTATCGAGCTCAATGCTTTCCAACAAGTCCTTGATGCCTTCAGCGCCCATTTTGGCGACGAACTCGTCGCCAAACTCCACGCGCTTGGCGTCAAAGTCGTCTTCGGTCATGATGCCGAACTTTTTCAGCGGGGTCATGCCGGGATCAACCACCACATACGCCTCAAAGTACAGCACGCGTTCGATGTCACGCAGGGTCATGTCTAAGACCATGCCCAAACGGCTGGGCAAAGACTTCAGAAACCAAATGTGGGCACACGGTGCAGACAAGTCAATGTGACCCATGCGCTCACGACGCACCTTTGTTTGGGTGACTTCAACGCCGCACTTCTCGCAAATAACGCCGCGGTGCTTTAGGCGCTTGTACTTACCGCACAGGCACTCGTAGTCTTTGATAGGGCCAAAAATCTTGGCGCAAAACAAACCGTCGCGCTCAGGCTTGAAAGTGCGGTAGTTGATGGTCTCAGGCTTTTTAACTTCGCCGAAAGACCATGAACGGATTTTTTCTGGCGACGCCAAACCAATTTTGATGGCGTCAAAGTGCTCGTCAGGTGTGAACTGCTTGAACAGGTCGAGTAACGATTTCATGTTTTCAATCCTTAAATGTCAGACTTGATGAATAAAAAGGGTAGGCGCGACGCGCCTACCAACTCTCAGATCATCAAGAGCGCTCCAACTCAATGTCGATACCCAATGAACGGATTTCTTTGACCAACACGTTGAACGACTCGGGCATGCCCGCCTCGATCGCGTGTTCGCCTTTGACAATGCTCTCGTAAACCTTGGTACGGCCCTGCACGTCGTCTGATTTGACGGTGAGCATTTCCTGCAAGGTGTAAGAGGCACCGTAGGCTTCCAAAGCCCACACTTCCATCTCACCGAAGCGCTGACCACCAAACTGGGCTTTACCGCCCAGTGGCTGTTGTGTGACCAAGCTGTACGGGCCCGTTGAGCGTGCGTGCATCTTGTCATCAACCAAGTGGTGCAACTTCAACACGTGCATGTAGCCGACGGTGGTCTTGCGCTCAAACGCATCACCAGTGCGGCCGTCATACAGCTGCGCTTGGGTGCGGGTTGGCGTCAAGCCCTTGGCTTGTGCGATCTCTTCAGGGTATGCCAATTGCAGCATGGCCTGAATCTCGACTTCTGACGCGCCGTCAAACACAGGCGTCGCGAACGGCACACCGAGTTGCAGGTTGTCTGCCATCGCCATCACGTCCTTGTCAGCCATCGCCTTGAGGTCGGTCTTGCGACCGGTCGCGTTGTAAACCTGATCCAAGAATCCACGCACCTCAGTGGCACGCGCACCATCTTGCAACATGTTGCCAATGCGCTGGCCTAGGCCCTTAGCGGCCCAACCCAAGTGCACTTCCAACACCTGGCCTACGTTCATACGCGACGGCACACCCAATGGGTTCAAGACAATGTCGCACGGCGTACCGTCGGCCATGTAAGGCATGTCCTCAACCGGCACGATCTTAGAGACCACACCTTTGTTACCGTGACGACCGGCCATCTTGTCACCTGGCTGCAAGCGACGCTTGACGGCAATGTAGACCTTGACCATCTTCAGCACACCGGCTTGCAACTCGTCGCCTTGCGTTAACTTCTTGCGCTTCTCTTCGAAGGCTAAGTCAAAGCTGTGACGGGTTTGTGTCAACGCGTTCTTGATGGACTCCAGCTGTGACGCCACATCGTCATCGGCGGGACGGATGTCAAACCAATGATGCTTGTCGAGCTCAGTCAGGTAGGCTTTCTCAATAGTCGAGCCTTTGGCGAGCTTCTGTGGACCGCCGTTGGCTGTCTTACCAATCAACATCTTCTCGATACGCGCAAAGGCATCACCTTCCACAATACGCAATTGATCGTTCAAATCCAAACGGAAGCGCTTGAGTTCGTCGTCAATAATTTGTTGCGCACGCTTGTCGCGGGTAATGCCTTCACGGGTGAACACCTGCACGTCAATGACCGTGCCTTGCGAGCCTTGGCTCACGCGCAGCGAGGTGTCCTTAACGTCAGAAGCCTTCTCACCAAAAATGGCGCGCAGCAGCTTCTCTTCAGGCGTCAAAGTGGTCTCGCCTTTGGGCGTGACCTTGCCCACCAAGGTATCGCCCGGCTGAACCTCTGCACCGACATAAATAATGCCGGAGTCGTCCAAACGGTTGAGCTGGGTTTCGGAGAGGTTCGGGATGTCACGTGTGATCTCTTCCGCACCCAACTTGGTGTCACGCGCCATCACCACCAACTCTTCGATGTGTATGGAGGTGAAGCGGTCTTCAGACACCACGCGCTCAGAGATGAGGATGGAGTCTTCGAAGTTGTAACCGTTCCAAGGCATGAACGCGACCAACATGTTTTGGCCCAACGCCAATTCGCCCAAATCGGTGGACGCACCATCGGCAATGACATCGCCTTTGGCAATCACATCACCGCACGCCACGATGGGACGCTGGTGAATGTTGGTGTTTTGGTTGGAACGCTGGTACTTGATCAGGCTGTAAATGTCCACACCGACTTCGCCGGCCGCTGCCTCCGCATCATTTACGCGGACCACTACACGGGTGGCGTCGACATAGTCAACCACACCACCCCGATTCGCCGTCACGACGGTACCGGAGTCCACCGCTGCCACACGCTCAATGCCCGTTCCGACCACGGCCTTTTCAGGACGTAAGACCGGTACGGCTTGACGCTGCATGTTCGCACCCATCAAGGCGCGGTTGGCATCGTCGTGCTCCAGGAACGGCACCAGTGAGGCGGCAACCGATACGATCTGCGCAGGCGACACATCCATGTACTCGATGCGCTCGGCACCGACCAAAACGGATTCGCCTTTTTCACGTGCAGAGATCAGGTCACCCTCGAGAACACCCTTGTCATTGAGTGGCGCGTTGGCCTGCGCAATGACGTACTTGCCCTCTTCGATGGCTGACAGATAGTCGATCTGATTCGTCACCAAGGCATCGGTTACCCGGCGGTAAGGCGTTTCAATGAAGCCGTACTCATTCAATCGGGCGTACAAAGCCAGAGAGTTAATCAAACCAATGTTTGGACCTTCGGGTGTCTCAATAGGACAGACACGACCGTAGTGGGTCACGTGCACGTCGCGGACCTCAAAGCCAGCACGCTCACGAGTCAAACCGCCTGGGCCCAAGGCAGAGACACGACGCTTGTGCGTGATCTCAGACAAGGGGTTGGTCTGGTCCATAAACTGCGACAACTGTGATGCGCCGAAGAACTCTTTCAGGGCCGCAGAAATGGGCTTGGAGTTAATCAGGTCATGCGGCATCAAGGGGTCTTGCTCGGCTTGACCCAGGCGCTCTTTCACAGCCTTTTCGATACGTGCCAAGCCGGTGCGGTATTGGTTCTCAGCCAGCTCGCCGACACAGCGAACACGGCGGTTACCCAAGTGGTCAATGTCGTCAACCTCACCACGACCGTTACGCAGGTCAACCAAGATCTTGGCGACCGCCAAAATGTCTTCGTTGCTCAACACCATCTCGCCAGTCAGCTCTTCACGACCAACGCGGGCGTTGAACTTCATGCGGCCAACCCGTGACAAGTCATAGGTGTCAGCGTTGTAGAACAGGCGCTGGAACAAGGCCTGCACGGAGTCTTCGGTTGGTGGCTCACCAGGGCGCATCATGCGGTAGATGGCGACGCGCGCTTGGAACTCGTCCGCGGTGTCATCAGTACGCAGGGTTTGCGAAATGTAGTTACCTTGGTCCAAGTCGTTGGTGTAGATGCACGACAGATCTTGAATGCCCGCGGCGCGCAAGGTCTTGAGCAAGGCCTCCGTCAACTCGTCGTTGGCCTTGGCGATGATTTCGCCTGTATCAGGCTCCACAACGTTGGTTGCGATCACGCGACCCAACAAGAACTCTTCAGGCACGCTAATGTGCGTGGTCGCAGACTGCGCCATGTCACGCGTATGGCGTGCCGTGATGCGCTTGTCCTTGGCCACCACGACCTTACCCGACTTGTCGGTGATGTCGAAACGTGCGACCTCGCCGCGCAAACGCTCGGCGACAAATTCCATTTGCGCACCGCTGTCCATCAGACGGAACTGATCGTTCACGTAGAAGTTCGCCAAAATCGCTTCTGGCGTTAGGCCAATCGCTTTGAGCAAAATCGTGACGGGCATCTTGCGACGACGGTCAACACGGAAGTACAAGAAATCTTTGGGGTCAAACTCAAAGTCCAACCATGAACCACGGTAGGGAATGATGCGTGCTGAGAACAGCAACTTGCCTGAGCTGTGGGTCTTGCCCTTGTCGTGCTCGAAGAACACGCCAGGTGAACGGTGCAACTGCGACACAATCACACGCTCGGTACCGTTGATGATGAATGAGCCTTTGTCTGTCATCAGGGGCACTTCGCCCATGTAGACTTCTTGCTCTTTCACTTCCTTGACCACCTTGGATTGGCTGGTGCTGGAATCACGGTCGTAAATAATCAGTTGCACGCGCGCACGCACAGCTGAGGAAAAGGTGAGGCCACGTGTCTGGCATTCGCGCACATCAAATGCGGGTTTGGCCAAGTTGTACTCGAGGTACTTCATCTCTACAAAACCATTGTGAGAGACGATTGGGAAAGCGGACAAGAACGCGGCTTGTAGGCCTTCGTTTGCACGTTTCTTGGGGGCGGCACCTGCTTGCAAAAACGCGGTGTACGCATCTTTTTGCATTTGTAGCAGGTAAGGAATTTCCAGCACGTTTTCACGGCTGCCAAAACTCTTTCGAATGCGTTTGCGTTCGGTATATGAATAGGCCATGGGTTCTCCGGGACAGTTCGACAGAACAATGGACACCTGCAACACGACAATGTGTTACGGGCGGACTCGGCGGTTGGCCACTACCAACCTTGGCTGACAACCACGCATTGCACGCGGTCCGTACCAAGCCGTCTTCTAACGTCGGGCTTTAGAAGACACTTAAAAGTAGACGCTTTGAGTCCACTTTTAGGTGCATTCCACTGACTGGAATAAAGTGCAAAAGGCTGGTGCGCGCACCAGCCTACGTAAGTAGCCATTCGCGGGTCTGGCAAGCCAAACCCGCGAATAACGTCATTACTTAAGCTCGGCCTTAGCGCCCGCCTCTTCCAGCTTTTTCATAGCTGCATCGGCTTCTTCTTTGTTCACGCCTTCTTTGACGGCCTTAGGTGCGCCATCAACCACGTCTTTCGCTTCTTTCAAGCCCAAGCCCGTGAGTTCACGGACGGCCTTGATAACAGAAACCTTGTTCGCGCCGGCTTCCAACAAGATGACATCAAAGTCAGTCTTCTCTTCAGCAGCAGCAGCGCCGCCAGCAGCGCCGCCGCCAGCAGGTGCAGCCATCGCTGCAGCGCTCACGCCAAATTTCTCTTCGATGGCTTTCACCAAATCGTTGAGATCCATAACCGTCATGCTATCCAATTCGGTCAAAAATGCGTCTTTATCAAATGCCATTTTCAATTTTTCCTAAAACGTTACGACAAGAATGTCACTTCATAAGCCGGAGGCTTACGCAGCAGCGGTCTCGCCTTTTTTCTCTGCCAATGCAGCCAGTACGCGAGCGGTACGGCTGACGGGGGATTGCATCAAGCCCAACAACTGTGCCAACAAAACCTCTTTAGAGGGAATGCTTGCCAATTGCTTAACGCCGTCGACATCTAATGACTTACCAGCATAAACACCTGAGCGGAGAACCAACTTGTCGTTGATTTTCGAGAACTCGGCCATCACCTTAGCGGCGGCCACGGCGTCTTCTGAGAAGCCATAGATCAGCGGACCGGTCATTTGGTCGCCAGCAACTTCGAATGCGCTCCCTGCAACAGCACGACGAGCCAACGTGTTTTTCAACACGCTAATCGTCACGCCAGCTGCACGGGCTTTTACACGCAAATCCGTCATTGCTGCCACCGTAATGCCGCGGTATTCCGCCAACACAAGCGTTTGAGCTTTAGCTGCGAGTGCTGTCACGTCTTCAATGACGGCTTGTTTCTCACTGCGGTTTAGACTCAAGGTCAACTCCTTCAAAATGCAAGCGGCGGTTCAACCCACCCCTTGCGCCTCATTGCAGCGATCATCTGTTTCAGGAACCGCCCTTGCGAGCGGCTGTCCATCTGCAGCGGGACCGCCATCTGCGTTGGCAATCAATTAAGCGTTGTTTGACGAATCAAACGCGGCGCCAACGGTCTTGGATGGCCCCCAGGGGTAAATGAATACGCCCCAAGACCCACCACATGAAAAGCACCGAGGTGCCTTTCAATTCTTTATCGCGATTCCTATTAGGCTGCGATGGACTGGGTGTCAACGCGAACGCCAACGCCCAAGGTAGATGACACGGCGACCTTGCGCAGGTACAGACCCTTGCTGGTTGCTGGCTTAGATTTCACCAAAGCGTCGACCAATGCAGCCAAGTTGTTCTTGAGTGCATCTGCTTCGAATGAGCGGCGGCCAATGGTTGAGTGAACAATACCGGCCTTGTCAACGCGGAACTGAACTTGACCGGCTTTGGCGTTTTTAACCGCCGTGGCCACGTCAGCCGTCACGGTGCCAACCTTGGGGTTAGGCATCAACCCACGTGGGCCCAACACTTGACCCAAGGTACCCACCACGCGCATGGCGTCTGGTGAGGCGATGACAACGTCAAAGTTAATTTTGCCCGCTTTGACTTCAGCAGCCAAATCGTCCATGCCGACAATATCCGCACCGGCGGCCTTGGCTTCTTCCGCCTTGGCTCCCTGAGCGAACACCGCAACACGGGTGGTCTTACCGGTACCGTGTGGCAACACAACGGCCCCACGAACCACTTGGTCAGACTTCTTCGCGTCAACGCCCAACTGGACAGCAACATCGATAGACTCGTCAAACTTAGCGGTTGCGAACTCTTTCACCAACGCCAAGGCATCAACGATGGGGTACAGCTTGTTGCTGTCCACTTTGCCTTCTTGGGCTTTTTGTTTTTTAGTCAACTTAGCCATGTTATGCGCCTTCCACGGTAACGCCCATAGAGCGTGCGGTGCCTGCAATGATTGAAACGGCGGCGTCAAGGCTCGCTGCGTTCAAATCCTTCATTTTGGTGTTGGCGATTTCTTCCAACTGAGCACGTGTGATCTTGCCGACCTTGGTCTTGTTGGGAACCGATGAGCCTTTGGTCAACTTCAACGCCTTCATGATCAATACGGCCGCAGGCGGCGTCTTGATGACAAATGTGAAACTCTTATCTGCAAACGCAGTAATCACGACTGGCAATGGCAACCCGGGTTCAACACCTTGAGTCTGGGCGTTAAACGCCTTACAGAACTCCATGATGTTCAAACCGCGTTGACCCAATGCGGGGCCGATTGGTGGGCTTGGGTTAGCCTTACCAGCTGGCACTTGCAGCTTGATAAAGCCGACGATTTTCTTCGCCATACTTTCACTCCTTCGAGTTCAAACGATGGTGTCTAGCACCATCTCCTCGTCAACTAAGACCCTGATTTTTCATTTGACGCGGGTCAGAAACGTCAAAACCGCGCACGCCTATCGGCTTGCGCGGCAAAAACTAATTAGCCTTTTTCGACCTGGCTAAATTCCAATTCGACGGGTGTTGATCGACCAAAAATGGTGACCGCAACACGCATCTTGCTTTTCTCGTAGTTCACTTCTTCAACGGTGCCGTTGAAATCAGCAAATGGACCTTCCTTGACACGCACGTACTCACCGGTCACAAACTCGACCTTATGGCGCGGCTTGTCTGTCCCCTCTTGCATCTGGCCCATGATTTTCTGGACATCCGCTTCAGAAATCGGTGCAGGCCGGTTTTTGGCGCCACCCACAAAGCCAGTGACTTTGTTGGTGTTTTTGACCAAGTGCCACGTCTCGTCGTCCATGGTCATTTCGACCAGCACGTAGCCGGGGAAAAACTTGCGCTCTGTCGTACGACGTTGGCCGTTTTTCAGCTCAACCACCTCTTCAGTGGGCACCAAGGTGCGGCCAAATTTGGCTTCCATGCCCGCGTTACCGACACGCTCCATGATGTTGCGCTCTACGGCCTTTTCCATACCAGAATAGGCGTGCACAACATACCAACGCATGCCATCAGCAGGCGTTAAAGACTGAACGGTTTCGGATGCTTCTGTCATTAATTTCTCCAACCCAAAATCAAGTCGTACAAGAACCACTCTAGGGTTTTATCCGTCAACCACAAAAACAAGGCCATCACGAATACGAAGGCAAAGACGTACAGTGTCATTTGCATGGACTCGCGGCGTGTCGGCCACACCACCTTTTCCACTTCACGCTTCGCATCACGTACAAAGGCCAAGAAGTTGCGCCCGGTGTACGAAGACAAAAACACAACGACTCCCAACACCACGCCAGCGAGCAAACTGCTCCACTGCACCGTAGAACCCCGGGCCGACAGCATGAAGTACGCGACGAAGCCAGCCAATGCCAAGCCGACAGCCGCCACTAGCTTGGCGGTGTTAGCGGCAGCGCCTACCGTTTCGATGTCAGATGTAGCCATAAATAAACGATCTCAATACCAATTTCTGATCGCCCGCCATAAGACGGGCAAGCCCACCAGAGGTCTTTCGACTTCGGCGGGCTTTAAAAACCACTTTCTTTGGGACCCAACACATCGTGTCTAAACGATATGCCAAACCTCAAAAATCGTGGCAGGGGCAGAGGGAATCGAACCCCCAACCTTCGGTTTTGGAGACCGACGCTCTGCCAATTGAGCTATGCCCCTACGTAACAATAAACAGTGATTAAGCCGTGATCTTAGCGACCACACCCGCACCGACTGTACGACCACCTTCGCGAATAGCGAAGCGCAAGCC
>ENA-OQVM01000803-OQVM01000803.1-marine-metagenome-genome-assembly--contig:-NODE-803-length-45934-cov-6.447238_pt1 | contig 45934 bp, 37 predicted proteins | sample MGYA00237776_ERZ505498 | MGnify/ENA primary metagenome ERZ505498 (study PRJEB26159, sample SAMN06265151) | marine metagenome | isolation source: Helgoland LTER site | place: Germany:Helgoland, sampling...
ATTGCGACTTGTAAATTTGAAATAATGTATTAGCCAAATCACATTCTGTGTTATTTCTGAAAGAATAGTAAATGTAATAATCAACTGTTTTGTTGTATATATTTTTGTATTCATCTGGATTGCTAGTTTTACACCAATAAATAATAGACTTGAAAGTAAATCCATTTCTGTCATTTATTTCACCGTCCTCCCACATATCTAATGCATCTTGTGCATCACCATCTTTTGATTGAAAATTAGTATCATCATCCCCATTTATAACGAAGCCAACGGCATTGCTGTATGCGTCAAAGAAATTTTGACAACTGCACAAAATATCGAAGCTAAATGGGATGCGTCTGTTGGTTTTATTTTTATTGATGAACAGCTGTTCTGTGTCAAAAAAACCAATATTTATGAAAGTAGATCAGGTGGAAATTGTATCAGCAACTTCTGGTTTGTGAATACGGCTCGAAATAAACCAGTCGGTTCGAATAAGGATTAGAGAAAACTGCTGCGCTTGCATTTAAAGATGCTTGCAACATCACTGTCTTCACCTACAGCCAGTACCAAACGCTGGAATAGCAGTCGTAGATCAACTTGAATGGAATCAACATCAATCTTGGTGGACCCTTTATCTGCCATTGTGACTAAATGTTCTTTCTTCTTGAAGACATACTCGAGTGTCAGACTATTGAGAAGGCTCAGTCAATATGGAAAATTATCGAATCTGAAGTGCACGGCTTGATTGTCAGGGCACTTTTTCGAGGGCTGTCGATGATTTATAGAAATAAGCTGGGATACTGTTTTGTTACACAGTATTTTAAAAAGGGTGTTTCGCAATGTCGTCATCACCATTCCTTTGGTCTAAACGCAAATCTATGATTCGTTAATCATTAACGAGGCTAGAACAATAAATTAATACTTATCTTGGATCAACGTATTTTTACGTTGCTCCTAGTAAGAGCCATCCCGACAGAGCCCAGCCAAACCTGTCATGCCGGCAGAACGCCGCGACGAGGGATCTATTAGTTGGGTTTACTGTGGGTCTGAGTGGGCTGATAGTAGATCTCTCACATTGGTTCGAGATGACAGGCTTTTTATCGAGCGGTGCCGAAGAACCTCCTGCAAACCCACTGCGACAAATTGATAACCTAAAGACGCTAACAGCAGCTCAATTCAGCTGCTGGTTAAAAAATAAGCGATACGGCCCTAATTAAAATGGGCGGAGTTAAACCTATGCACGGTGGGTGGAGCTGCTTTGGCCTACAATTAATGCAGTTGAATCCGCAGCAATTTATAACAAAGGAATGTTGGCTATGAAAAACCTGATATTGGCTCTGGCGATTACTGCTCTAAGCACCACCCTGAGCAGCACTCTTGTCGCAGAGCAGATTACTTTGCCAATCGGTGAGCAAACCCGTCAGTCGGAGCTGCAGTTGCCCGCGAGAGGCATGCATAAAAACACGGTATTAGAGGACTTTGGGGACCCTCAGGAGATGACCTCAGCTGTGGGTGAGCCACCGATCAGTCAGTGGCGCTACGATGGCTATGTGGTGTACTTCGAGGGTAACTGGGTGATTCAAGCGGTGGTTAAACACCCACCGCAGGATGATGAGCGCTAAGCTCAGATTAGAGACTTAGCGCTGCTTGTCCTCGAAGCGTCGGTGCTCACGACTGACGCGATTGAGTCCGTTCATTGAGGCGATACGATAGGCTTCGGCCATGGTCGGATAGTTGAAGGTGGTACGGACGAAGTACTTGATGCTGTTGGCCTCCCCTTCCTGATTCATTATCGCCTGTCCAATATGAATAATCTCTGCGGCCTCTGCGCCAAAACAGTGGATACCCAATATCTGCAATGTGTCTTGGTGAAAGAGTATTTTTAACATACCCACTTCTTCACCGGAAATATGCGCTCGGGCTGTGTCTTTAAAATAGGCGCGGCCAATTTCATAGGGGATTTTTTGTTCGGTGAGCTCACGCTCATTTTTACCCACAAAGCTGATCTCGGGAATCGTCCAGATACCGGTGGCTACATCATCCACGCGATACTGATCTTTCATACCGCACATATGGGAAGCCGCAAAGCGTCCCTGATCGTAGGCGGCGCCTGCCAGTGCCGGCCAGCCGATAACATCACCGGCAGCGTAGATATGGGGGATGGCGGTTTGGTAGTCTTTGTTGACCTGTATCTGACCGCGGGAATCGGTTTCTAGACCTATGTCTTCTAGGCCCATATTCTTGGTGTTACCACTGCGTCCGTTGCACCAGAGCAGTGCTTCAGCGTGAATACGTTTGCCGGACTTAAGCTCTAGGGTGACGCCGTTTTCGCCGGTGGTGACGCTCTTATACTCTTCGTTGTGGCGTACCATCACGTTTAAGTCACGCAGGTGATAGCTGAGGGCATCGGAGATTTCGTCGTCGAGAAAGTTCATCAGCCATTCTCTGGTATTCACCAGATCGACTCGGGTATCAAGGCCACAGAAAATCGACGCGTACTCGCAGCCAATTACACCGGCACCGTAGATAATAATATTTCGCGGTGTGCTATCCAGTGACAGGATCGAATCACTGTCAAAGATGCTGGGATGGCTAAAATCAATATCATCGGGGCGATAGGGACTTGAGCCGGTGGCTAATAAAAAGTGCTTGGAACTCACCTGAGTGACTTTGCCATCAGTGGCCGTCACCGAGATCTCATGAGCAGTGGTAAATTTTGCCCGCCCAGTAAAGGTCTGCACACGGTTGCGGGCATAGCCTTTGGTGCGTCCCTGAACCTGCTTGGTGATCACGTCATCAGCGGCTTTCATTACTTCTGGAAAGGAGAACCAGCGGGGTTCACCAACGGCACGAAACATCGGCATGGTGTTGTATTGCATCATTCGTCGAATCGACTGTCGCAGGGCTTTTGAGGGAATGGTGCCCAGGTGGGTGCAGTTGCCCCCTGCCAGTGCGCGCTCGTCCACTACGGCAACGCGCCAACCCTGCTTGACGGCGTTCATAGCGGCGCCTTCGCCACCGGGACCGCTGCCGATTACGACTAGATCATACTGATAATTGGTCATGCTTAGGTCTTTTCCTGTTCTGAAGAACGCTGATTGGCACTGGCATCGTAGGCCAGATCGGCATCGCTCAGTTCGTCGCATTTATTCGGATCGCCACCACAGAGGTCGCAGTTGTAGTTGGCTTCACCCAGTGCGGCACCCACACCACCACAGGATCCGGCTATGGGTTTGCCACCCATGAGTACGCCGACCGCCATGGCTGTAATCAGCAGGGCAAAAATAATAATGGTAAGAAAGATTTCAGCCATGTTTAGTTCTCGCTGATAACCGCTGCTGCGGTTAAATAGTGTTTAAAGGCGTCGCTGTAAACGGCGCTGAACTGCTCGTCGGCTTTGACCAGCATGTAAACCGCGATGGATTGCCGGTTAGCTATCTCTAGAGCAGCCTCATCACCCATGACCAAAAAGGCTGTGGCCCAGGCATCTGCATCAATACAGCGATCAGCGACTACAGTCACCGAGGCCAGACGATGTTCTATGGGTCGGCCGGTTCGTGGATCTATGCTGTGAGAGTAGCGTTTGCCGTCTTTCTCAAAGTAATTTCGGTAGTCACCCGAGGTCGCCACGGCGGCACTTTCGAGAGTAATAACATTATCCACCTGGCCCATGGCATCAGGAGTCTCTATAGCAATACGCCAGGGCTGCCCTTTGGGGTTTCTGCCGCTTACGCGCATCTCTCCACCCACTTCGACTAGATAGTCTGGCAGTGCCAGCATTTCCAGTAGGTCGGCGACCTGATCAACGGCATAGCCTTTGGCTACGGCAGAGAGGTCTAGGCTCAGGGGCAAAGCTTTGCTGATGGTTTGCTTGTCGGTATTTAATATCAGGTGCTGGTAACCCATGTTGGCCAGTGCCTGAGCAATTTCATTGTCTTCAGGAATACGATCATTGGTCATCTGCGGGCCAAAGCCCCAGAGATCTACCAATGGACCTACACTGGGATCGAAGGCGCCAGCGCTCTGTTGCCAGATCTGACGGCTGGTCTGCAACACAGTCCAGAGCTCAGGAGATGCCGCTACCTCTTCAGCAACCGGCAGGCGATTAAACTGGCTTAACTCGGATTCCGATTTGTAGGTGGACATGGAGAGATCAACAACGTCCAGCGCCGCGTCGATACGCTCGGCTAGATCTGCTGGTGCTGGTTGGTCTGCCACTATGGTGATCTGATAGCTGGTACCAAATTTACTACCGGAGATCTTTACAATCTCAGGGGCGTGGTCGCAGCCGCTAAGCAGCAGAAAGCTGACTAGGGCTGAAAGCAAAAACGAGGCTTTCACAAGCCCCGTTATTTTGTCGCTAGATAAGATCATCAAGCTCTATTACCCGCCGAAGTCATCGAGGAAGATATTCTCTTCTTCAACACCCAGGTCTTGCAACAATTTGACCACTGCGGCGTTCATCATTGGCGGCCCGCACATGTAGAATTCACAATCTTCTGGCGCGTCATGATCTTTCAGATACTGCTCGAACAAGACATTGTGGATAAAGCCGGTGTAGCCTTCCCAGTTATCTTCCGGCTGTGGATCTGAGAGTGCCAGATGCCAGTCGAAGTTATCATTTTCTGCGGCCAGGGCGTCGTATTCGTCGTCATAGAAACATTCACGCAATGAACGAGCTCCATACCAGAAGCTAATCTTGCGAGTGCTTTTGAGACGCTTGAGCTGATCGAAGATATGCGAGCGCATTGGCGCCATACCAGCACCACCGCCTACAAAGACCATTTCGTTTTCAGTGTCTTTGGCAAAGAACTCACCGAAGGGACCGTAAACGGTAATCTTGTCGCCAGCTTTGAGACCAAAGGTGTAAGAGGACATCTGTCCTGGGGGAATACCTTCAGAGCGCGGTGGCGGCGTGGCAATACGAATATTGAACTTAACAATGCCCACTTCGTCTGGATAGTTGGCCATTGAGTAAGCGCGAATAACCGGCTCAGTCACAATTGACTCGTGCTTAAAGAAGCCAAAGTGCTCCCAGTCGCCACGGTACTGCTCTTCGATATCAAAGTCAGCATACTTAATGTGGTGTGGCGGGCATTCCAGCTGCACATAACCACCGGCGCGGAAGTTAACATCAACTCCTTCAGGCAGTTTCAGGGTCAGCTCTTTAATAAAGGTCGCCACATTTTGGTTTGACTCAACCACACATTCCCAGCGTTTGACGCCGAAAACTTCTTCCGGGACTTCAATTTTCATGTCCTGCTTAACCGGAACCTGACAGGAGAGTCTCCAACCTTCAGCGGCTTCGCGACGGTTAAAGTGGCTCTCTTCGGTGGGCAACATGGAACCGCCGCCATCGGCAATAACACATTTACACTGGGCGCAGCTTCCGCCGCCACCACAGGCTGAGGGCAGGAATAAGCCGGCATTGGAAAGGGTCTGCAGTAGCTTGTCGCCAGCTGCTACGGTGATTGTTTTCTCACCGTTGATCTCAATATTGACGTCGCCAGAGGACACCAGCTTGCTGCGAGCGGCCAAGATAAAAGCAACTAGAGCAAGGATGACCACGGTAAACATGGTGACGCCGAGGATGATTTCGATATTCATGAGTAGCTACTTCTCCGTAATCAAATGTCTATGCCGCCGAACGACATAAAGCCTAAGGATATTAGGCCTACAGTGATAAATACGATGCCCAGCCCCTGAAGGCCTTCTGGAATATCGCTATATTTTAATTTTTCTCGAATTCCTGCGAGTACTACGATGGCCAGTGCCCAAGACGTACCAGAACCAAAGCCGTAAACCACACTCTCGGTGAAGTTGTAACCGCGCTCGGCCATTAACAATGAACCACCGAGAATCGCACAGTTCACCGTAATCAGCGGCAAGAACACGCCAAGGGCGTTGTAGAGTGCCGGCACATACTTATCGAGAAACATCTCCAGGATCTGCACGATGGCGGCGATAACGCCGATAAAGCACAGATAAACCAAGAAGCTCAGATCCACATCCGGCAGACCGGCCCAAGCCAGTGCGCCATCAGATAGCAGATAACCGAGCAGCAGGTTGTTTACTGGGACAGTAATGGTCTGCACTACGATTACTGCAATACCCAAACCGAATGCGGCGTTGATCTTCTTCGACAGCGCCAGGTAGGTACACATTCCCAAGAACAGACTCAGGGCGATATTGTCGATAAAGATCGAGCGAACTAACAAACTTAAATAATGTTCCATTAGGCAACCTCACTCGGACGGCTATTGGCGGTGATCTTAAAGTCCGGCTGTTCAACCTGATCTTTCTTGCTGACGCGAAGAACCCAGATAAACAGACCAATTAAGAAGAAGGCGCTGGGTGGCATCAACATCATGCCGTTGGCCACATACCAGCCGCCGTCGGTGCTAACTTTGAGCACTTCGTAGCCCCAAAGCTTGCCAGCGCCAAACAGTTCGCGGAAGAATGCAACAATCATCAGTACCACACTGTAACCAAGACCATTACCAATACCGTCTAAGAAGCTCGGCAGCGGTGGGTTTTTCATGGCGAAGGCTTCGGCGCGACCCATGACAATACAATTGGTAATAATCAGTCCAACAAAGACCGACAGCTGCTTGCTGATATCGTAGGCCACGGCCTTGAGCACCTGATCAACCACAATTACCAATGAGGCAATAATCGTCATCTGCACAATAATACGGATGCTGTTGGGAATATGGTTGCGGATAAGCGACACAAACAGGTTCGAAAACGCCGTTACCACGGTCAGTGCCAGGCACATTACGAAGGCGACTTTCATACTTGAGGTCACAGCCAGGGCCGAACAGATTCCGAGGATTTGCAACGCAATCGGGTTGTTGTTCAGTACCGGTTCTAGAAGCGTATCTTTAGCTTTTGACACGATTAGGCCTCCCCTGTCTTAAGATTGCTGATCAGTGGCGAGAAGCCTGAATCACCTAGCCAGTAGCGCACTAGATTATCAACACCACGAGTAGTCAAAGTAGCGCCAGCGAGACCGTCGATCTGTGACTCATAACCGTCACGATTCATATCCGCCTTACCTTTTAATACAGTGATCGCCAGATCGCCGGAGTTGTAGGCTTTCTTGCCTATCCAGCTGGCTTTCCATTTAGGGTTGTCAATTTCGCCACCCAAACCCGGTGTTTCGGCGTGCTCGTAGAAGCCAATACCGGCCACCGTTTCGAGATCCGATTCCAGTGCGATAAAGCCATACAGCGTTGACCAGAGGCCATAGCCTTTAATCGGCAGAATGATTTTCTCTAAGCCCTGCTCCCCTTCTACTATATAGATGGTGGCGTAATTGGCGCGACGTCTGATCTTGGCAATATCTTCATCACCGGACAGCGCTATAGACTGTGCCGGATCTTTGGAGGCTTTGCGTTGATCATAGACAGCGGGATCAACTGCATCGCTAAAGCGACCGGTTTCCATATCGACAATACGAGTCGTGATCTGCTCAAACTGAGTCTCAACATCAATGCCGGCTTTTAACAGGCCAGCAGAGGCGAGAATATTGGTTTTCAAATCCAATATCTTATTCGCGTCCTGCATAGGTCGCAGAATCACTGCAGCGCTGGAGACCACTACTGCGCAGACAACACAGAGCAGTGCGGCAACGCCGAAAGTTTTCTTGATAGAGTCACTAGCCACGGGCCAATCTCCTTTTAATATTTCCTTGAACCACAGCATGATCGAACAGTGGTGCAAATAGATTGGCAAACAGAATCGCCAGCATCATGCCCTCTGGGAAAGCCGGATTAACCACGCGAATCAGGATCACCATGACGCCGATCAGCATGCCGTACCAGAACTTGCCGGTGTTGGTCATTGCAGCAGATACGGGGTCGGTGGCCATAAAGATTGCACCGAAGGCAAATCCGCCGATCACCCAGTGCCAATAGAACGGCAAGGCAAACATCGGATTAGTTGAGTCGATAGCATTAAACAGCATCGACAACAGCGCTGAGCCCAGCAGAACACCACCGATAATGCGCCATGAGGCAATACGCATCACCATCAATACGACACCGCCGAGCAGAATCGCCAGGGTCGAGGTTTCACCGATAGAGCCCTGAATGGTGCCGATAAAGGCTGACATCCAAGTTGCGCTCTGCTCAAGACCCGCCATACCGGCAGTCGCCGCCACAGACAACATGGTTGCACCGGTGTAACCGTCAACTGCAGTCCATACCGCATCGCCAGACATATAAGCTGGGTAGGCAAAGTAAAGGAACGCACGGCCGGTTAGGGCTGGGTTGAGGAAGTTCTTACCGGTGCCGCCGAATACTTCTTTACCGATAACAATGCCGAAGCTGATACCGACAGCGACCATCCACAATGGGAGATCCGGAGGACAGCAAAGGGCAAAGAGTACCGAGGTAACAAAGAAGCCTTCGTTGACTTCATGGCCGCGAACACTGGCAAACAACACTTCCCAGAAACCGCCGACTATAAAGGTCACCATGTATATAGGTAGGAAGTAAGCCGCACCGTGGACTAGGTTGTCCCAGATGCTGGTTGGATCATAACCCGCCAACATGGCAATAAAGATGCCGCGTCCGCCCTCTTGAGCCAACATGCCCATTTCCAACATGATGGTATTGGCTTGAAAGCCGACATTCCACATACCGAAAAACATGGTTGGGAAAGTTGCCATCCAAACTGTGATCATGACTCGCTTCAGGTCAATGGAGTCACGCACATGGGAGCTGTTCTTGGTTACGTCTGACGGCTTAAATAACGCCGTATCAACCGCTTCGTAAAGTGCATACCAGCTTTCCCACTTGCCGCCTTTGTGGAAATGCGGTTCTACCTTATCGAGAAGATTACGTATCATGGTCTTAACCCTCCTTCTCTATTCTGGTCAAATTATCGCGCAGGATTGGCCCGTACTCGTGCTTGCCGACACAGACATAGCTGTAGAGACCGACATCGTCTTCGTCCAATTCTAAGCAACCGAGTTTCTGTGCCATTTCCGTATCACCGACAATCAGTGAGCGAAGTAGCTGAACCGGTAATATATCCAGAGCAGTGACATTTTCGTAACCACCCACAGGTACCATGGCGCGTTCGCTGCCGTTGGTGCTGGAGGTCATATTGAAGAGTTTCTTACTCAGGGAGGACACAAAGATCGGCAGTGCTGAGTGCTTGTCAAAGCCGGCTCTCAGGTAGTGCAGGAAGTCGCGCTCGCGGCCTTCACGGATAACCGAGACCTGGGAGTGATAACGCCCTAAAAAGGCAAACTCGCCAGAGGCTTTGCGACCGGACAGAACTGAACCTGAAATCACGCGGTTCTCGTCGTTCTTTAACTCACCGATAACCAGCTGGTTAAGGTTAGCACCCAGCTGGCTTTTCAGTAGTCGCGGCTGATTGACCTGTGGGCCAGCCAGTGCAACCACGCGGCTGCTATCGATAGCGCCAGTAGTAAACAGAGCACCTATGGCAATCACATCTTGATAACCAATAGTCCAAACCGTTTTCTCAGTGCTGACAGGGTCGATAAAATGAATATGGGTTCCAGCCAGACCTGCTGGATGGGGACCGGCAAAGCTGTGCGCCTGAACGCCATCAATCGCATCGCCGGCAACCGTTGCATCCGCTGCACTGCAAAGGTGCACTGGGCCGTCAGTCAAACGTGTCAGAACGGTTAAGCCGTTGACAAAGTCTTCACTGCGCTGAGCAATAATCGGTGCTGGGTCAGCCGCCAGTGGATTGGTATCCATGGCAGTGACAAAAATAGATGAAGGAGTCGATTCTGGCGCCGGTACTCGGGCAAAAGGACGAGTGCGCAATGACACCCACTGGCCAGAGTTAACCAAGTTATCAATCACCAGGCTGCGATCCAACGAAGCAAGCTGCGCAGCACCGTACTGGGCAAAGCTTTCCGCTTCAGTGCCGTCGACATCGATAACCAGAGATTGGAACACACGGCGCTCGCCGCGATTAACCGCTACCACAACACCAGCTGCAGGAGCGGTATACTTTACACCGACAGTTTTCTTATCGGTAAACAGCAATTGACCCAGCTTGACGCGATCACCTTCGCGCACGGCCATGGTGGGCTTCATGCCCGGGTAGTCAAAACCGACTACCGCAACCTGACCTATTACTGGGCCATCGTGAATAACCTGCTCTGGCTTGCCAGCTATGGGCAGGTCTAATCCGCGACGGATTTTTATCATAGGAAATACCTAATACTCAAAAATTAATATTTGGGCTGTATAACTGAATCCAAGCAAATGCAGGATCTGACGGCTATTTTGCGAGTAATTTCAGTTTAGTTTCGGCATACAGATGAGGAGCTTTGTTCACCGATTCAAGATGCGCGGGATTATAAAGGTCTAGGCGCTTTGATTCCAGTCTGATTGGAGGCAATAAAACCTAAAGTCGACTATATAGCTCTAATTTGTTTTCTCGGGCTGAAGATTTCGCGTAATAGTACTTAAATGGCACTTAAATGGCACTTAAATGGCACTTAGATAGTGCTTAGACAGTACTCTGAGTGCTACCCACAACGCCCTGCCCCACAAGCAAAAAGACCCGACGCAATGGCTGCGCCGAGTCTTATAAAGCATTGCCCTAGTAGCTTAAATTAAGCAGGAGACAATACATTCGGGTAGGACGGCCAGCTAACGCCAGCAAATTTCTCCAAGCAACGTACCACCTGACAGCTATAACCAAATTCATTGTCATACCAACAATAGAGTACACAGCTATTGCCTTCGACAATGGTGGCCTGAGAATCGTAGACACAGGCCTGACGAGAGCCGACAAAATCTGTGGACACCGCTTCCGTGGAAATAGTGTAGCCAATCTGCTGCTGCAACTCAGAGTGCAGCGCCTTCTGGCGCATAAATTCATTCAGCTCTTCCACGCTAGTGTCGCGACCCAACTGCAGATTGAGGATAGCCATAGAGACATTGGGTGTCGGCACCCGAATCGCATTGCCAGTCAACTTGCCTTTCAGCTGCGGAATCACTTTCGCCACCGCCTTGGCTGCACCAGTCGACGTCAACACCATATTCAGTGCCGCACTGCGTCCGCGACGATCACCTTTGTGGTAATTGTCGATCAGGTTCTGATCGTTGGTGTAGGCGTGTATGGTTTCCACATGACCACTGTTGATGCCATATTCTTTAAGCAGGCAATCGAGCACCGGCACAATGGCATTGGTGGTACAGGAGGCCGCCGAGATAATCTTGCGCTCAGGAGTGATTTCGCTGTCGTTGACACCGTAGACAATATTCGGAATATCATCGCCAGCGGGGGCCGTCAGCAGAACCTTCGAAGCGCCGGGACGCAGATGACCACCGAGGCCAGCATTGTCTTTCCAGACACCGGTATTATCGACAATCAAAGCATTGTTGATACCGTACTCGGTGTAGTCGATTTCCTCTGGCGAGTTAGCGTAGATCACCTTCACCGGATTGCCGTTGATCACCAGAGTGTTCTCTTCTTGCAGCACACGAATCGTGCCCTTAAAGGAACCATGAACCGAATCGCGGCGCAGCAGTGCCGCGCGCTTTTCCAAATCGTTATCGATCTTGCCTTTGCGAATAACAATGGCTCGCAGACGCAGCACATCGCCACCCCCAGCCTTATCAATCAGAATTCTCGCCACCAATCGACCTATGCGACCAAAGCCATAGAGCACTACATCCTGGGGCTGGGGCAACGGCTTGACATCGGAGCCGATAATATCTTTGAGCTCGTCGGCGACAAACTCATCCATGCTGCGGCCATTGCCAATGCTCTGAAACTTGACCACCATTTTACCCAGATCAATATGCGCTGGCCCGAGATGCTGACGGGCAATTGCTTCGATCATGGGTGAAGAGTCAAATTCCGATAATTCGTTTTGCTCCACCTGACGCACACGGCGATGAAATTTCATCAAGTCGGTAACCGACTTATTGACCATGCTGTTGCCATACATATAGGTAGATACATTGCGCTCGCGGTAGAGCTTGCCAATTATCGGTATCATGCCTTCGGCAAGGGCTTCACGTTGCTTCCAATCTTTGAAAAAATCGTCTGGGAGGGGTCTCTTCTGATCAATCACTGGCAGGTCCTTTTCGAGCAGTTTGATGGTTTTGGTATTATCGTAAACATTAGTCACACAGGCAACTAAGAACCGACTTCGACACGTATATAGAGACTATTGCCTCTATCTATCGTCAGCCGACCGCGAGTAAAATAGCGCGCTCTGTTTGCCCAACGGCACGACAGTGCAGTATCAGCTTAACTTTACATTTTAACTTTAGTACAACATTCACACGATTACGCAGGTGTTATGACAGTTTCAACTTCACAGACAACTTTAGACCTAAAACCCATCTTGAAATCAAAGACGATTCTTGATTTAGGTTTAAACGCTAAGCCCGGTGATAAAAATCACTGGGGTGAACTGCAAGCCGCTGGTCGTGCACTAGCCATCGCCGAAGCCGCACAACAATTCGATGGTCTCAGCATTCTGATTACCGAGACTGCCCGAGAGGCCGCAGCCCAGAGTCGCGCACTGGCATTTTTCAGTGCCGAACAGGATTTCCCGATCCTTAACTTCCCCGACTGGGAAACCCTGCCCTACGATATTTTCTCGCCGCATCAGGATATTGTCTCGGCGCGATTGCAAACTCTGTCCAACCTGCCCAACGCCCAGCACGCACTATTAATAGTACCGCTGCCAACGTTGATGCACCGACTGGCACCCACAGACTTTATCGCCTCACGAACCTTTTCCTATCAGGTTGGCGAACTGCTCGATCGCGACGAGCTCCAGCAACAGCTGTCTCGCGCTGGCTACAACCGCGTCGAAACCGTCTATGAACACGGCGAATACGCCTTTCGCGGTTCACTGATCGATATCTACCCCATGGGCGCCAAGCAGCCATTTCGTATAGACCTGCTGGACGATGAAATCGAAAGCCTGCGACTGTTTGACTCCGAGTCTCAGCGCACCTCAGAAAATGTCACCCAGATTGAACTGTTACCGGCCCGAGAATTTCCCCTCGACAAGCAGGCCTGCAATCAATTCCTCAATAACTGGCACACGCATTTTGACCAAAACCCGGATAAATGTCCGGTCTACCGAGATATTAAAGAGGGTATTGCGCCTCAGGGCATAGAGTATTACCTGAGCCTGTTTTTTGAAGAGACCGCCACTCTGTTTGATTACCTGCCAGAAAAGGTACAGCTATTTAGCCATGTGGGCATCGAAGACGCCTCCCTGGCCTTCTGGCAGGATACCAATGCCCGCTATACCGAGTACGGCGTGGATCCGACGCGACCGATCCTGTCGCCAAGAGAACTGTTTCTCGGCGTCGAGGAAGTCTTCGAGCAGATCAAAAAACTGCCGCGCACCGAGATTGATCGCCAGCCCGCCAAAGCCGGCGCCGGCCGCATCAACTTCAATCTCCGCGCCGTGCCCGATGTGGCGGTTAACTCCAAGCTCAGTAACCCCCTCTCAGCACTCCAGGAATTTCTCGAAGGCTTCGATGGCCGCGTGCTGTTCTGCGCCGAATCCGCCGGGCGCCGAGAAGTGCTGGCCGGGTTTCTAAAGAAAATCAATGTGGTCGCCGCGGAAGTAGAAAACTGGCAAGACTTTATCAACACCAGCGATCGCTTCTCAGTCACCACCTACCCCATAGACCAGGGTCTCTATAGCCCGGGTCAGGGTATCTGCCTAATCACCGAAGGTGAACTTTTTGGCCAGCAGGTGATGCAGCGCCGCCGTCGCTCCAAGGCCTCAGAGTCACCGGATCATATCTTTAAGAGCCTCGCCGAACTGCAACATGGCGCGCCAGTCGTCCATATGGACCATGGCGTTGGTCGCTTCCAGGGACTGGTCACTCTTGAAGTGGATAAGTCAGTGCAAGAATTTCTGATGCTGGTCTACGCCAATGACGCCAAACTCTATGTGCCGGTTTCATCTCTACATCTAATCAGTCGCTTTGGTGGCGGCGATCAATCCATGGCGCCGCTGCACAAACTGGGCACCGACAAATGGTCAAAGGCTAAAGAAAAAGCCGTCAAACAGATACGCGATACCGCCGCTGAACTGCTCGACATCTACGCTCGCCGAGCCGCGCGCAAAGGCTTTTCCTGCGACAACAATGAAGAAGACTACCGCAAGTTTAGCGGCGAGTTCCCCTTCGAAGAGACCGCCGATCAGGCCGAGGCCATCGACGCCGTGCGCCGCGATCTACTCAGCCCGCAACCGATGGACCGACTGGTCTGTGGTGATGTCGGCTTCGGCAAAACCGAAGTGGCCATGCGCGCCGCCTTTACCGCCGTCTCCAGCAGCAAGCAGGTAGTGATCTTGGTACCCACCACATTACTCGCCCACCAGCATCTACAAAACTTCCGCGACCGCTTTGCCAACTGGCCCATAGTGGTCGAAGAGCTGTCGCGCTTCCGCACCGCCCAAGAACAGGAGCAGGTGATTGCCAACACCGAGAGTGGCAAAGTCGATATTCTGATCAGCACCCACAAATTGCTTCATGCCAAGATCGACTTTGAACGTCTCGGCCTACTGATTATTGACGAAGAACATCGCTTTGGTGTGCGCCAGAAAGACAAGATTAAATCCATGCGCAGCTCGGTGGATATTCTCACCATGACCGCGACACCAATTCCACGAACGCTGAATCTGTCTATGCATGCAGTGCGGGACTTATCAATTATTGCCACGCCTCCGGCACGACGCCTATCGGTGAAAACCTTTATCCGTCAGCGCGAAGATCGTATCACCCGAGAAGCCATACTCCGTGAAATCCTCCGCGGCGGTCAGGTGTACTTCCTGCACAACGACGTTAAAAATATTCAGCGCACCGCCGATGAGCTGGCGCTGCTAGTCCCCGAGGCGCGGATCAATATAGCCCACGGCCAGATGCGCGAACGCCAGCTAGAGCAGGTGATGTCCGACTTTTACCACCAGCGCTTCAATGTACTGGTTTGTACTACCATTATTGAAACCGGCATCGACATCCCCAGCGCCAACACCATTTTGATTGAACGGGCGGATAAATTTGGCCTAGCGCAGCTGCACCAATTGCGCGGTCGTGTGGGTCGCTCCCACCACCAGGCCTACGCCTACCTCTTAACACCGCCACCGAAAACCATTACCTCCGACGCGCAAAAACGCCTGGAAGCCATCTCCGCTGCCGATCACCTGGGCTCTGGCTTTACCCTGGCCACCAATGATTTAGAAATTCGCGGCGCTGGCGAACTGCTCGGCGAAGAACAGAGCGGTCATATTCAGGCGATTGGTTTTACCCTCTATCTGGAAATGCTCGAGCGCGCGGTCAATGCGATTAAAAATGGCAAACAGACTGAACTGGGATCAGCCATGGATCAGGGCATCGAAGTCAACCTGCACCTGCCTGCACTAATTCCCGACGACTACCTACCTGACGTCAATATGCGCCTGACACTGTATAAGCGTCTCGCCAATTGCCAGACGGAACGCGACTTATATGAATTGCAGGTAGAAATGATCGATCGCTTTGGCCTCTTGCCCGAACCGGCCAAAACCCTATTTGAACTGGCCAAACTGCGACAGATGGGCGAACGCCTCGGACTGATAAAAATTGAAGCTGGCCCCCAAGGCGGACGTCTTAAGTTTAGCGCCAGCACCCCAGTGGAACCCATGATCATTATTGAAATGGTGCAGAAGCGCCCGGGCACATTCCGCTTGCAAAATAACGATCAATTGAGTTTCACTACAGAAATGGAAACGGCGGAAGAACGCGTGGACAAGTTGACCTATATTCTCGAACAACTTATGCCCCCGGAGAGCGATAGCTAAGGAGTCGTCTGTAGTAGCGGACGCATTTTAACTGCTATCCTGTAAAGTATGACCAAGGGAATGATAAGCATGACAACAGACAAGCAACAGCGACAAGCACTCCGGGCCAACAGTCTGTGGATCGGTCTATTGGCGCTGACCAGCAGCCTGAGTGCCGCCCAAGACAATAGTCAGTTAGCAGAAGAGGACGCGGCCCCCTGGTATCAGGTTGAAGTCGTTGTCTTCACCCAACAGGGTTATACCGGCGCCGAACAGCCACCGCGCCGTTACAAACTCGACTTCCCGCAAAATAATCTCGACCTGCTCGAACCCGGTCAAATTTCAGACAACGATTTCCCCGTCGCCGGCAATGGTGTTGTCTCAACCACAGCCGCGAGAATCATCCCACTGGCGACAGTAGCGGACCCGGCCCTTAGCTTGTCAGCAGAGGTACTTCCCGGATCGGAAGTAGAGAATCCAGAACAGCAAGATATAGAACAAAACAGCCCATTCGACGAATACGACCTCGCTCAATTAAATGCCCAAGACGCCGCATTTTTAGCCAGTAATCCAATTGGCACTTCAGTCGGCACTTCAGTCGGCAATCAAACCCAAACAGCCGAACAAGCCTACGTTGCAGAATATGAGCCTACCTTCGTAAAACTGCCAAGAGACGTGCGCAACCTCAACGAAAGTTCTCGTGCCCTCGATCGCCAAGCTCAATACAACGTCCTGTTTCACGAAGCCTGGCGCTTCTCAGCTGACGAACTAGAGCAAGACCCCTGGGTAATCATCAAAGCAGGCAAGCAATATATGGATCGCTTTGAAATTGAAGGCAGCCTGCGCTTTTATAAGTCGCGCTTTTTACATTTTCAATCGGATCTCTGGCTACTGGAATTTGATCCACAGAGCGACACAGCCAATATGATCGAACTGCCAGATTTTCCGACCCGAGAGCAAGCCAGCCTCGGCGACAGTTACGTCATCGCTGACATTCAGTTTAATGAAGAGCGTATTGAGGACTTTTTTATTGATGCGCCGGAAAAGAATTTCAACGAAACCGCAATTGTAGAGAGTTCGGAATCAGAGATGCAGGCTGCCGAAGAAATTCAACAACCGAGACGCTATCCGGTGAAGACCCTGTGGACATTTGATCAATCCAAGCGTCTCGAAGAACAGCAGAGTTACTATATTGATCACCCTAAGATGGGTGTGTTGTTGACCATTATTCCCTATGAGCCGGAAGTGCTTAATCCACAGCTAGACGATGTGGAAACTGAAGCTGAGTAAAAGTACCTGGGGCATTGTTTCGATTATTATTCATTATCGTGGCAACGTTTCTATTAGCTCGGGCAATCGCTCGACCAAATACAGCGGCAATGAAATCAGATGATAGTCCACATCAATGCGCCTGCCTGCTTTTTGAATACTGGTATTAACCCTTTGAGTTGAAGGCATGCAACCATCAAATCTAATGGCTGTGGAGACCTGCTTTTCACCCACAAACTGGTGGAGAGATTTTAAGCTACCGCTACTGCCAGATTTCACCTCTATGGGAATTATCCGGCCATCAAAAGACACAACAAAATCTGTCTCGGCATTTGACGCCTTACCCTCACGAAGCCAATAGGTTAACTCTCGATTAAGACTTGAGGAAAGTAATGCCTGTAAATGCTGGCCAATGAATTGCTCAGCTATAGGCCCTTCATTGATTAATTGAATATCTTCCATCTGAGAGATGGCACTCAAGTTAAGGCCACTGATTGAATTCATAAGCCCCACATCCAGAAATAACAATTTAAAAACAGTTTCTTCAAGATCCGCCTGCAAGGGAAGGCCTGAGCAGTGGCTATGGATCACTTTCGACACCACACGCGCCATACAGAGAAGCTCTATATCTTTTTTTATCGTGGCGCTTTGGTCATGTTTTGAAATATTACTGTATTTAACTTTTTTGCCAACGTTTCTAGCGGCAAAATTAAATACATTGACCATTCTGGATAGATTCCTAGCCCCAGCATACTTCGGGAAATCATCCCGATAGGTATCAATAATGGAGTGATGAACGGCACTAACTTCTTTAAATTTTTGGCTCCTTACAAACGCGGCCACTGCCTCCGGCATTCCGCCGACAAAATAATAACTGCGCAACAGCTTCGATAAACGCTGGTGAACGACAAGACCAATGTCCTTACCCAACTCATAGGTATCAATTTCATTTTTTAGTTTGATCTCACCAAGAGCCTCGAGAAATTCGGTAAAGGTCATTGGCCCCATATGCAAATATTGAACCCTGCCTACAGGCATAGAAAACTTATGATCAGACAACACAAACTCGAGTAACGAACCCGCAGACAATAGCGGTATTTCTGGCATATCTTCATAAAAATACCGCAGTGCGGGTATCGCCTCAGGGACAGCCTGTATTTCGTCTAAAAATAAAAGGGAATTGGGGGCAAGGTCGCCTATACCGGGTAAGGCCTCCAACTCATTGATAATGGCGCGCAGATCAAGACTCTGAAAACTGGCATTAAGCTCGGGGAACCGCTCTAGATTAATCAATGCTAAAGGGAGGTTGAGCTGCTCAGCAGCCAATTTAACTAGCGTAGACTTCCCTACTTGCCTTGCTCCACGAATGACTAGTGGCTTTCTATTAGCGTCCTTTAACCATTTATCTATAAAAATCAATTGATTACGATTCATAGTGTCACCTCAGGGTAGGATGATAGCATCTATAAATAGGCCGTACAATATGATTTAACAGGGGTGTTTTAAGTGTTATAGCATGATTATAGGGGGGTATATTAATAAAAAATAACGCGCTGCGCCTCTATCTCAGCTGTCGCGTTTAAGTCGGAGTGATCACTAAAGGCCTCTCATTGCGCCCCTGATCAACAAAAATCAAATCATCCACCTCAAACCCCAACCCCTCAGCACGCTGTAAAAAGTGCTCTTTCAGCTCATCACTAATGGTTGGAGTGCGCGCCAGCAGCCACAGATAGCCGGTGGTATTGCCGGCAACAAAGGCGTGCTGGTAATCCGAGTCCAATTCAAAAACGATATACGATCCAAAGAACGGTCCAAAAAAAGAGACTTTGAGATGGCCCGGCTGGTCATCATCAATGCGGTAGGCTCTGCCCTCGGCCTGTTGCCATTCGCCCTCTTCGGCTGAGTAACCGCGGTTGATAACCCGCAGGCCGCCGTCTTCGCGCATTGAATAGTCGGCGGTGACGTTGCTTAGGCCTCGTTCAAAGGAGTGATCGAGTCGCGCCACTTCGTACCAGATGCCGAGATAACGCTGGCTGTCTAACTGCTCAACCGGTAAAACGCCCTCTGGTCTGCCGAGACAGCTAGCCAACAACAGGCAGCTGAGTAATAGTCCGACTTTCTTAACAGTCCTTTTGTTACTAGCTACATCACTAGCTACTTTTTTACTCTCCAAGGTCTCAATAAAACTGGCCACGGATTTTACCTCTAAAAATCAAAAAGCGATTATAGAGTAAATTGCCCCTAGTACTTCCAGGAGAGCTTTAAAAAATATCGCCAGTCGGAGGACAGGGCCGGTTCGTTGGCCACGTCGTGCTGCCAATATAAATCCAGAGCCCAGATGCCGAGGCCAACAAATAGCAGGTGGACATTGATATGGCTAATGGCGGTATAGGTGATAACAGCGGCCAGGGGGATAGCCATCAAAAGGCATCCTAGGAATAGGTAATTACTGAGTATGTTACGACTGGAGTCCTGGCTAGGGTTTTCATCTGGCTCTCTGTTTAGTTCTCTGTTTAGTTCTCTGTTTAGTTCTCTGTTTAGTTCTCTGTTTAGTTCTTTAACCGGCTCTGAGTTAGAAGCACTAATCCTCAGGTGCCCATTTAACAGCTGTGTAATCGTTTGTAGCCCATGGCGTCGCGCCAGCAGGTAGACAATCAGCACCAGCCCAACTGCCGGGAGTAGAGCATTTAATGCATCGGTCATGCCCAATGCGACATTCTCCTGCACCGCCGCCGGGGCGATAAAGGGGTACATTAACAATGAGTCTGCGACCAGCCAGTAACCGAAGAAATAACCCAGTGTCAGCAGACGCACTAAATTACTGTGCAGCCCCCAGAAGAAAATTATTGAAATCATGCAGCAGTAGACCAGCAGCGATACATAGCTGACTTCGGGCAGCAACCACCAGCCAGCGGATGCCGAGATAATTAACAGTGGTGAGCCAACGCAGAAAAGCACGTCCGCCAAAAGGTAGACATTGATATAAACCGAGCGCAATGCACTGGCAAAAAATCCTCGAGTGGCTGTCAATACAGGGCCGACAACGGCACCTACCAGGGTCTTGGCAAACCACTGTCTAATGGTTTGGTTGGTGGCTCTAAGGGTCGAACTCCGGGACAGACCGAATAACAGTAGCAGAGACCAGGCCTGTGTTTGCAGGGAGGTATCGATCAGTCCTGAAAGATCTCCAACTATATAGTCGACGACTACAATGACAAATAGGCACCAGCCGCTGATGACGATAAATATCTCAAGAGCCTGCTTCAGATAGCGCATCATGGCCGCCACCTGCTTGAGGGAAAGCCGTCGAGAGCGAAATCGAGAGCGAAATCGAGAGCGAAATTGAGAGCGAAATCGGTGGTGAGGCCTTTGCGGCCAGATAAGCCTGGGCCTGCAATATCCAAATACTGGCCGTCAAAATTCAGGCCCGTGAAAAGCTGTGTCAAATCCATGACATGATCTCCTTATCCTGTGCTGGCTATTCATTTAGCCGCACAATCCCTTTGCAGTCTCTACTGCAATATCCCCATACATCCCTGTTATTCTTCACTAAGATGACGCTGATCAAGCTACATCTTCATAAACTGTAGTTAACCGGTTGAGACTCTGCCACGATTTTTTTCGCAACAGCTGCCAGTCCATGATTTAGGCTGGCGAAAGCTGTTTTATTCGGACTTCTCAGCAGTTTTAAAACAACCCTACTGCCTCCTAACGCCCATTAGTCCCCATTTGCGCCATTCACTTCAATACCAGCCGGCACATGCAGTGTCGAGGTTGGGAAAGCCACTTCGGCGTGGTTTGCGGCAATAATATCCGCCACTTTAAGCAGCACATCCTGCTTCACTTGGTGATAGGTCACCCAGTTGGTTGTCTTGGTAAAAACATAGATAAAAAAGTCTAATGAGCTGGGGGCAAACTGATTGAAGTTGACCATCATCGTTTGATTGGTATCAATATCTGGGTGAGCCAATAACATAGCCTTCACCTGATCCACAATCGGGCCCATCTGCTCTAGGTCGTCGTAGCGCACGCCGATGGTTTCATAGATTCTGCGGTTAGTCATGCGCGACGGATTTTCCACAGAAATATTAGCAAACACCGCATTGGGAATATAAAGCGGGCGCTTATCAAAGGTTCTAATGCGGGTCAGACGCCAGCCGATATCTTCCACTGTGCCTTCAATTTCTTGGTCTGGTGAACGCACCCAGTCGCCCACTGAAAAGGGTCGATCCAGATAGATCATCAGGCCACCAAAAAAGTTGGCCAGCAGATCTTTGGCGGCAAAACCCATGGCGATACCACCGATGCCACCAAAGGCCAGCAGACCAGAAATACTGTAACCAAACAGCTGCATGGCGATCAACACACCGGTGATAATCACCGCGGCGCGAAGTAATTTTCCCACCGCGCGGACAGTAGTCTCATCCATGGGTTTGGCAATATAGTTGGGATGTACCAGGTTGCGTTCGGCCCGTTTAATAAAGTTGGTGAGAAACATCACACCCAACAGGATCAGCGCCAAGCGGTTAATAGGGTCCACCAAAGCATAGAACCCAGAGTCCATTTTTTGCGCGGCAATGCCTGCTGCAAAATTGATTCCGAGAATCCATACCAGCCAGATCAGTGGTCGTCGGCAGGCCTCTATAAGGGCGTCGTCCCACACGGTTCGAGTCTTGGCGGCCTGCACTTCGAGCTTGTCGACAACCCGATTAATCACCACCCCTAGACCCAGAGCCAGCACCACGATAACAAATAACTCTAACACCCAGAGGTACTGTTCACCTGTCAAATTAACCAACCAGTTTTCTATATCTTTCATCGGCCCGACCTACCCTCTTAATGTCTAATTATTGCTATGCATTTTTTGCAGCTGCGCCATGGTAGCAACTCTGCGCGGATGATTCTCTAGCTGGGCCCAAGATAGGGAGGTTGTTTTTAACATCCCCTTGATCCGATCACTGCCACTGACCTGCTGCTCCGTCATAAAGTCCAGGACTTCAAGGGCTCCCGGCCGGTCGTTGCAGACTAGAATCATGTCGCAACCGGCATCTAGGGCTAGCTTTGCCTTCTGCACATAATCACCGGCCACATCGGCACCCTTCATGGCCAGATCATCGCTAAAGATCACCCCGTCAAAGCCGAGCTTGTGGCGCAGAATCTGTTTTAGCCAAAAATCGGAGAATCCCACCGAGTCAGGATCAATGGCGGGAAAGGTAATATGCGCCGGCATTATGCCGCCCAGCTTGTCTGCCAGGGCCACGAAAGGCACTAGGTCGTGCTCACTGAGCTGCTCCCAGCCACGGTGGTCCACAGGGGCTTCAAGATGGCTGTCGGCAAAAATACCGCCGTGCCCGGGAAAGTGTTTGCCGGTGGCGGCCATACCCGCTTCATTCATGCCGGCTATAAACACTGCCGCCACATCAGTTACCGACTGCGGCTGATCGGAAAAGGCCCGGTCGCCGATAATACTGCTGGTGTCACGATCTACATCTAACACCGGTGCAAAGCTGATATCCAAACCGCAGGCAATGACCTCGGCGGCCATCAGCCAGCCGCAGTCGCGAGTCAGTGCCAATCCAGCCTCTCTGTCCCTGTGGCACAGATCACCCAGCTGTTGCATCGCCGGCAACGGGGTAAAGCCCTGTTTAAAGCGTTGCACTCGCCCGCCCTCTTGATCCACGGCGATCAACAGCTGTGGCGCGACGGCTCTGATTTCTGCGACCAGTGCCTCAACCTGCTGGCGACTCTCAACATTGCGGGCAAATAAAATCACTCCCCCCACCTGAGGGTTACACAACAGTGCAGGCTCCTCAGCGGTTAATGCTGTCTCTGCCAAATCGAGCATTAGGCGTCCGTGTAAGCTGTGGGTCATAGGTTTTCCAGAATGTATGGGTTTCTATTGAGTGACTGCTATTAATTAAACCGCTGATAATAGCCGAATGTTTTTAGACAAGTTTATTCTTTCACAAAGCGCTGCTATTCCATAAAGAAATTTTACCTTGAAATAGAATTTATGCCGCCCAATATTATTCGGTTACTTTCCAGTCGCTTATCTCCACAACCTCAACCGAGATCAGTCAATAGCCCTGTAACTGAAGCCGCGGGCATGGCCAATGGCCTTTTGCGGAGGTTCCAACAAACTGCTACTTTTGAAATTAAAAGGAGGGATAAGTCATGGCTAACAGCGTTCCTATGATTAATCAGTGCTATCAGGAAATTGCCACCAGCAGAATCTTTGAAGTACTCAGTGTCGATGAGTACCTCGCGGTTATAGATCTGCATTACGATGATGGAGAGTTCGATCAGATCAGTCTCGATGACTGGTCGCAAATGGTGGTGCAGCCGCCAAATGCGGTTTACAAACAGGCTACGGCTCTCGCATTGGAGGATAGGTGTCAGATGCCCTGGGTCTCGGATCTCGACGAGGTTATTCAGTCAAACTACCTGTTTGGCTGGGATGAGTTCTAACCCCGCTGGGCGCTAAAGCTTGAGGCTCAAGCGCCCGGCTACACAGTGCACTGCTAAAGAACAATCGTTGAAAAAGACTATCCATTCAAAAAGATTATCCGTTATTGGGAGCAAACTCCCCCATACGAATATGCTTGAGAATCACCTGCGCTGCTTCATTGGCATCTTCCACCAGCTCGAAGAGATTGAGTTCGGCAGAACTCAGGCAACCTTCAGACACCATGCGTTCCTGCATCCAATCAATCAGCCCCTCCCAGAATGACCGCCCCACTAAAACAATTGGGAAGGGTTTTACTTTAAGCGTCTGCACCAGAGTCAGCGCTTCAAACAACTCGTCTAAGGTGCCAAAGCCCCCGGGGAAAATCACAAAACCCACCGCATGCTTAACAAACAGATATTTACGCACAAAAAAGTAGCGGAAATCGAGACCTATATCTTGGTAGGGATTCGGTGTCTGCTCGAAGGGCAGATCGATATTTAACCCAACTGAGGGTGTAGGCGTGGCATAACAACCGCGATTGGCCCCCTCCATAATGCCCGGGCCACCACCAGTAATAACCGGGATATTTTCTTCACCGAGCAACTTGCCCAGCTGTTGCGCCTCGCGATAATAGCGATTACTTGAGTCCAAACGGGCGCCACCAAACACCGTAACCGCGGCTCCCAACTTGAGTAACTTGTCGGTGCCATCGACCAATTCAGACTGTATACGTAGCACGCGCCATGCTTCCTGTACTTTTGCTTCGAGCATAAACTTCTCCTGTGGTATTGCCTAAATATAGATTAACTTGCGCCAATTTGATTACTGTATATAATCACAGGTATGTGTTTGAAGGAAATCATTTTAGAGGAAATCACTATGGATCGTCTCACTGCTCGACAACAACAAATTTTTGATTTGATTCGCGACAATATTGAAGACACTGGTTACCCGCCAACGCGTGCAGAGATTGCCCAACAGCTTGGTTTTAAGTCGGCCAATGCCGCAGAAGACCATTTGCGTGCACTGGCTCGCAAAGGTGTGATTGAGATGATCCCCGGCGCCTCACGAGGTATCCGCATTGTCGAACAATTCTCTGGCATTCCGATTATTGGACGTGTTGCAGCCGGTGAGCCGATTCTGGCAGAGCAACATATTGAGGACTATCAAGAAGTGCCATCAAGCACTTTCCATCCCCACGCCGATTACTTTTTGCGCGTGCAGGGTCAGAGCATGATCAATGTGGGCATTATGGATGGCGATTTATTGGCGGTTCACCAGCAGCCGACGGCTGAGAATTCTCAGATAGTGGTTGCCCGAGTGGACGGTGAAGTCACCGTGAAGCGACTCAAGCGGACCCGCAGCAAGCATGAAATTCATCTGTTGCCAGAGAATCGCGATTACTCACCGATACTGGTGGATTTGCGGGCACAGGATTTTGCTATTGAAGGCCTGGCAGTAGGTGTGGTGCGGGTTAGTATTTAGAGCACTTGATTAGAGAGCACTTGACTAAAGGGCGGTTAATTAGAAGAGCCCTTTATAAAATCTAAGCCTCAGGCGCATCAGACCCTTCAAACATAGGGTTAGAGGCAAAAGCGTACTCCTCGACCACCTTGCCACCGAGCACATGCTCTTGCAGGATACGCTCGATCACCTCGGGCGTGCAGCTGTGGTACCAAGTCCCGTCTGGATAGCTGACCATAATCGGCCCCTGGCGACAGATGCGCAGACATTCCACTTTTGAGCGGTAGACACCGCCGTCAATATCGAGCAACTCTAGCTCACGAATACGTCGCTTTAAATATTCCCAAGCGTTATTAGTCTGTTCAACAGGCGCACATTTTCCCGCGGTACAGATCAGCAGGTGCTGTCGGTAGCTCTGTATTTTGCGCGCATCGCTGCGCAGGCTGAGAAGTTTATCGCTGTTCATTTGGGAGCGCTCTGGCTAAAGACTATCGGCTTTGGACTAAAAACTTCAGGACGACCTCTCGAGTAGAAACTAAATCGCCCGACACAAACTACAACCGCCCAACAACAGGCCAACTAGTGAATGGTGTGAACTTTGCCTTGAGCCGAATCTGCGGGCACTGCCGGCTCTTCAACAACATCAAAGGCGGTTTTTATACCGGCGTCCATCATGCTTTTGGCCACATCTAGGTGCTTGCCATCGAGATAGGCGAGGACATCGGGAGAGAAGCGAATCGTGACCAGTGTTTCATCACCCTCGGCGCGCTGCAATGCAACTTCGCCGCTGTCTAACATGACTAATTCAAATTCCGCGAGAGGCATAAATAGGGTTCCCTAGAGAGTTCCGTTTTGAACGTGGTTGTAGCGTTTCAGTAAATAGCGTTTCAGTAAATAACGTTTCGTAATAGAGAGCTTAGCAGTTGCGACAATCCCTGTTAACCGTTAACTGCCCGATAACTAAAACTCAATCATCATTTCCCGGTGGCGATCAACCAACTCTTCGAGAGATTGCAGCCACACTTGGGCACGCTCAACACTCCACTCCACCACCACAGGGCCATCTAAGGCAATCATGGGCAGACGATCAACATCCATTTCGGCTTTGCGTACGACCGGGAGCAGATAGATATTTTCATGGGCTATGAGCAGCTCACTGAGCCAAGAGCCGGGATTCTGTTGCAGCGCTTGCAGCTCCGTCGCTTCGCCGGGACACTTGCCCTGCGTCGCTAATAGGGCCACGAGAGAATCGCCGTCAGTCACCGACTCCAAATCTTGCAACTTGTAGCCCTCGGCGATATTGCGGCAGTGCCACAACCAAGCCTGATGCAACTGCACAGCCACCGACTGAGCGGTGGCGGCAATTTGATGGCTACCCGAACAACCACTGGCATCGAGCATGCGCAATAACTGTCGAGCGAATAGAAGCTTCTGATTAACCGCTGAAATATGGGTCGACATCAGAGCCCCTACTTGCTGCCTTTTTCAGCAGCGACCCATTTTCCACTGTTGTAAAACGCACTCCAACCGGAGGGCTTGCCGTCTTCTTCACTGCGCACATATTGCTCTTTGGTCTTGCGGCTGTAGCGAATAATCGCCTCCAAACCATTGGGATCTTTAACCGGTGCGGTGAGCAAGAATTGATATTTTTCATCAATCTGATCTTTGTAAGGCAGCAGTTCCGCGACGCTTGGCGCGCGGGTTTCACGATTCTTGGGAAACTGACTGGCAGCCAAAAACAGACCTGAGGCACCATCGCGAAGCACATAGTGATCTTCGACTTTGAGGCAGCGCAGTTCCGGCATGGAAATAGGATCCACTTTCGGCGGCGCGGCCTGACCATTGCGCAGCAACTTGCGAGTGTTTTTGCAGGGCTCGCCGGGAGCAGTCTCACCGGTACAGCCAAAGTACTTGCCAAAGCGACCGGTCTTTAACTGCATCTCATTGGTACACTTATCACATTCGATCACTGGGCCTTCATAACCCTTGATCACATACTGTCCAGACTCAAGCTCAAAACCACTGCAATCTGGGTTATTGCCACAGACATGCAGTTTCAGGGTTTCATTCACCAGGTAGCTGTCCATCACCGTGTCGCAGGTCTTACAGCGATGACGATGCATCAGCTGCTTAGATTCCGCCTCATCGTCTTCATCAATGTTAACGGCTTCGTCGCCAGCGGTGAGGTTCAGCGTGTGCTTACAGCGCTCTTTGGGCGGTAAGGCATAGCCTGAACAGCCCAAGAACACACCAGTGCCAGCTGTTCGAATCATCATCGGACGATCGCAGAGCTTGCAGGGAATATCGGTTTCAGTGGGAGCATTGGGACGCATACCCGCATCCTCTGCTTTGGCGCTCTCGACCTTCTCACTGAAATCGCGATAAAAACGATTGAGCAGATCCTTCCACTTCAAAGTGCCCTTGGCAATTTCATCTAGGTGCTCTTCCATGGTGGCGGTAAAACCATAATCCATTAGATCAGTAAAACTCTCAGCCAAGCGGTCGGTGACCACATCGCCGATCTTTTCGGCAAACAGGCGCTTGTTCTCAATGCGCACATAGCCACGGTCTTGAATCGTGGAAATAATTGAGGCGTAGGTGGAGGGACGGCCAATACCGCGCTTCTCCAACTCTTTAACCAATGAGGCTTCAGAGAAACGGGCGATGGGCTTGGTAAAGTGCTGTTGTGGCACCAGTACCAACATCGACATCTTGTCACCCTTTTGCAGATCCGGCAGTTCGCCGTCTTCGTCGCCTTTGCGATTAGCGGGCATCACCGCCAAATAACCATCGAAGCGTGTCACTCGGCCTTTGACGGTCATCTCATAATCGCCGGCGGCCACAGTAATCAGGGTCGAAGTAAACTGAGCGGGAACCATCTGACAGGCAACAAACTGCTGCCAAATCAGCTGGTAGAGTTTCTTCGCGTCCACTTCCATGCCGTCTAGGCTGCCGGGAGAGATATCAATATTCGACGGACGAATCGCTTCGTGAGCTTCCTGGGCGCCAGACTTGCTGCCGTAGATTTTCGGCTCATCGGGTAGATAGCGAGCGCCATGGCGAACTTTAATGTAGTCGCGACAGGCGGCGATGGCGTCTTCACTTAAATTGGTCGAATCGGTACGCATATAGGTGATGTAACCACCTTCATAGAGACGCTGGGCCATCATCATGGTTTTCTTGACGCCAAAGCCAAGCCTAGTACTGGCGGCCTGCTGCAAGGTGGAGGTAATAAACGGCGCCGATGGCTTCGATGAGGTGGGCTTATCTTCGCGCTTAGAGACTGAATAATCAGATTCTCTAAGAGCGGCTAGAGCAGTATCAGTAGCGGCTTTGCTAACCGGACGGAAGGCCTTGCCCAGGTGACGCTTAACTTCAAAGCGAATCTTTCCTACGTCATCACTGGCTGCTTCTGCCTCAAGATCCGCATGCACGGTCCAGTACTCTTCAGGCAAGAAGGCCCGAATCTCACGTTCGCGCTCGACAATCATTTTTAGGGCTACTGACTGAACGCGGCCAGCGGATAGACCGCGACCGACTCTTTCCCACAGCAGTGGCGAGACCATAAAGCCCACTACGCGATCGAGAAAGCGTCGCGCCTGCTGGGCGTCGACTCGATTGGTATCAACCACACCGGGCTTTTCAAAGGCCGCGCGAATCGCTTTCTTGGTAATTTCGTTAAACACCACACGCTTGTAGCGGCTGTCATCGCCGCCAATCACCTGAGTCAGGTGCCAGGCAATCGCCTCCCCCTCTCTATCCAAATCCGTCGCCAGATAGACAGTGTCGGCATTTTTAGCCAGCTTCTTGAGCTCCGCCACGACTTTTTCTTTACCCGGCAGAGTTGCGTATTCCGCTTTCCAGTCATTTTCCGGGTCTATACCCATACTATTAATAAGCTGGGATTTGGCTTTCGCCGCCCGGTGAATAACTTTATCTTCCGGCGACAGCTTGCGGGTTATCGCCGCCTGTCGAGCGCGCTCTTTGGGGTCTGTAGGTATACGATTAGCGCCGGTGGGCAGGTCGCGAATATGGCCGACACTGGACTTAACGATAAAGTCATCGCCGAGGTAGCGATTGATCGTTTTGGCTTTAGCGGGTGACTCTACAATGACTAACGACTTTCCCATTTAGGCTGATTTCCCTAATTGTGCACCGGCCATCAGGGCAGGATGCTGAAGATAATTTGGCTCAAATACTAACGAGCAATAGACTCAAGGTGCGCATATATACTTGCTTGTGCGCCCTCTGGTCAAGTTTCATCGACAAATTTCTTTTGCCTGACGTTGAAATTTCTTTAAATTGTCGACGATTTTTACTAAATCCGCATCATCGTCGCGCTCATTCCAGATCACACCGATACCCGCCGCGGTAGCCACAAGAGCACTGACACCGGCGGGAAAATCATCCATCTGATCAGCCAATATGGCATCCCATTCCGGAGCAGCCTGATTAATCGTCCACAGCCACCCGGGGCAGCTGGAATCCCAGCCACGGCTGCTAAAACGGTGCAGCACCCAATTCTGACGACAGTCGTCATCGAGCCAGGGCATGCGATAACAGACGCATTCTAGGCGTGTCTCCTCATCACGGGCATCGGGACGACCATAGAGACTCACCTGAAGCCCGGCACTGCCTGCCGAGCGTCTGAGTTCGGTAATCAGCTTTTGCCGCGGCGACTGTCGAAGCCACATTAGCGGCGATATCACCACGGCGACGCCCAATACTATTAACATCCAAGTCATTTCGTACTACTCTTATCATTAGCGATTCCAGTCAGCGCTGAACAGCTTATTCAGCAAACAGCACTAGTCTCTGCCAAATCAACTAACGCAATAATAAGGAGCATCTAATGGCTACTTACCAACATCTGCTGATCGGACTCGACCTGTCGCCAGAATCACAGCAAGTGGTAGACCGCGTCAAGCAACTTTTTGCCGACCGTGATCTAAAAATATCTATCTGCCATATCCTCGAGCCTCTAGCTTTCACTTACGGCGGCGACATCCCAGTGGATTTATCCGATGTCCAGGTGCAGTTGGAAGAGCAGGCCAGAGAGCGTCTGGGCACTCTTGCCGAGCAATTAAAGGTCCCTTTAGCGAATCAGCATATTGTTCTCGGCCAACCGGCCAATGAAATGCGCCGCATGGCGAAAGACGAGAATGTGGACCTAATAATAGTAGGTAGTCATGGTCGCCATGGTTTGGCGCTAATCTTTGGCTCGACGAGCAACAGTGTGCTGCACGGCGCACCCTGTGATGTTCTGGCGGTGCGGATTACGGAAGACGACTAGGGTTTGTTGGAGAGCGGTTGTGGCTCGCGAGAATTAGGCCCCTTAGTTGCTGGGCTTTTTGTGGCTAAAGGCTTTTCACAGCTAAGGGCTTTTCACAGCTAAGGGCTTTTCATAGCTAAGGGCTTTTTGTGGCTAAGGGCTCTTTTACCGCTAAAATCTCTATCTAGCTAAAGGCTTCCAACATACCGCCCACTAGCTATACACTCTCTATTGGATTCGAAGATCAATTTACACCCTCTCTATTAAGGTTGTTGCTATTTTTAGTCTCTCTCGCCCCAATCTCAGACAGCGCCTTATGGGGTTGCTGCTTCTGCTTGGCTGCGACATGGCCAATGCCAGTGATGATGCAGGCTTGGGCCAGGAGCTGGTAGACAAGCCGCCGCTAAACCACCAAGCCATAGATAAAGGGCACATAGATAAAGAGCGCATTGAGAAACAAGCGTCCAGCGATCTGGCCCAGCAGCGCCAGCTCTACAGTGAAGCCCTCGAACTGATGGGTCGCGGCAAACGGCAACAGTTCGCGGCCAAGCAACAGCAGCTGCAAACCTACCCCCTTTACCCCTACCTTATCTACGCCGAACTGGCCGCCGATTTGCGCTACTCCCGGCATCCAGAGGTCAGCCAATATCTGCAGCAGTATGCTGGCACTGTTAAAGCTCAGCATCTGCGTAACCGCTGGCTCGACTATCTGGCCAAGCGCCAGTACTGGTCTACCTACATCAGTTTTTACCAGCCGCAACAGGCCAGCGTCACACAGCAGTGTCAGTTCCAACTGGCGCGCTACTACGCCGACCCAAAAGACCCACAGCTGGAAGAACGCCGTCAACAAGCACTGACCGCAGCCCTGGATTTATGGAATGTGGGTAAATCCCAACCCAAGCAATGTGACAAATTATTTAGCCGTTTAATCGCCAGCAAACGCATCAGCGAAGCACTGGTTTGGCAGCGTTTCAATAAGGCGCTGCTGAATCACCAGCATCAACTCGCCCGATACCTTCAGCGATTGTTTAAGAACCCCTATTACAGCAACCTAGCGAAGCTCTATTATCAGGCTGATCGCTCACCTCGGACTATCAAAGAGTTTGCTGCTTTCAGTAGCGACAGCGCCGAAGAGCTGGGTATTATTCAACATGCTCTGGTGCATCTGGCCCGTCGCGACGGTCACGCCAGCTTAAAATACTGGAGCCATTACCAGCAGACCCATGAGTTTAGCCATACCGCCCGCAGTGCCATTGTCAGTGCGATTATTAAAGGCCTCTACAAACAGCAGGCCACTGCGGTCGCCGACTCCTACTTTGTCGATCACCTGAAGCTGATCAATGACACCTTAGGCGGCAGTTTGGTGGAGTCGCGGATTCGTCTGGCACTACAGGAAAAGGACTGGCCCAATGTACGGCTATGGTTGCAGCGACTGCCAGAGAACTTGCAGAGTCGTACCGCCTGGCGCTACTGGACTATTCGCAGCATGCAAAGCGACCCCTCGACCACAGAGCACCCTGCACTACAGCAGATGACCGAGAGCTTGGCTCAGGAACGGGATTTTTACGGTTTTCTCGCCAGTGATATGCTCGATAAAGAGTACCGCCTCAACCATCATCCAGTGGCGATTCATCCCCAGAGCCTGACGGCCATTAGCACCCTGCCGGCCATGGCCAGAGCACGGGAGCTGCGATTTCACAGTGATAATCTCGACGCCAACCGGGAATGGAATCAGGCCAGCGCAGACTTTGCCTATGATGACTGGCTGGCAGCTGCTATGGCCGCCGGACAGTGGCAGTGGCACAACAAAGCCATTGCCAGCCTCGGGCGCGCCCAGTATTGGGATGATGTGGAGCTGCGCTTTCCCCTGGCCTTTGCCGATGCCATCAACAGCGCCGCCGACGATAATGGCCTAGACAGCGCCTTAGTCTTTGCCCTGGCCCGCCAAGAGAGCGCCTTTGATCCGGCGGCCACTTCATCCGCTGGAGCACGGGGATTAATGCAGCTGATGCCCGCCACCGCCAAGAGTACGGCGCGAAAATATAAAATCCCCTATCGCAAAAAGGCCGAGTTATATAATCCGGACACCAACATTGCGATTGCCAGCCGCTACTACAGCGAACTGCTTAAACGCTTTGATGGCAGTCGCATTCTCGCCAGTGCCGCTTATAATGCCGGTCCCACTAGGGTCAAACAATGGCTCAATAAAAGCGATGGCCAACTGCCATTCGATATTTGGATTGAAGTGATTCCCTACAAAGAAACCCGCGCCTATGTGCGCAATATTTTGATGTATTCGATTATCTACTCGCGGAAAATGGGTCGGCGCCCACCGCTGCTGATGCGCGATGAAATCTACAGGCTGTTGTAATTATGTTAATCGATATAGGCGTCAACTTCTCCAACTCACGCTTTGATAAAGACCGTGGCGAGGTGCTTGAACGGGCTCGAGAAGCCGGCGTCGAAAAACTGATTCTCACCGGCACCTCTGTCGCCGAGAGTGAAGCGGTGGTAGAACTCTGTCGCGAGTTCGGCGAGCGCTTTCCCGCTATGCTCTATGCCACTGTCGGCATTCATCCCCACGACGCTAAGGCTTTAAATAAAGAGTCTATGGGTATACTCAGCGCTCTCGCCGCCGACCCCTCAGTGGTCGCCATCGGTGAAATGGGGCTGGATTTTAACCGCAATTTTTCGACACCGGCGCAACAGGAAAAAGCCTTTGAAGCCCAGCTTGAACTGGCGGCGGAATTACAGCTACCGGTATTTTTGCATGAGCGCGATGCCGCCGATCGCCAACTACAGATTCTGCGAACCTACAGAGATCATCTGGTGGATGCCGTGACGCATTGCTTTACAGGCACGAGAGAGGCCCTCTACGGCTACTTAGATCTCGACATGCATATTGGCGTGACTGGATGGATTTGCGACGACAAGCGCGGTACAGAGCTTCAGGAGCTGGTGGCGGATATTCCACTTCAGCGTCTGATGGTGGAGACCGATGCCCCCTATCTGCTGCCAAAGACCCTGCCTGAGCCGCCCAAGGGCAAACGCAATGAACCGGCTTTTTTACCCTGGGTGGTTAGCAAGATAGCCGAACAGCGAAACGAGTCCGCTGAAGAGCTTAGTCAGCAGACCACGGATAATACGATTCGATTTTTTAGACTGGGCTGATTTAGCACGAGCTATTTTAGTCCGAGCTAATACTGTCGCCCACGGCGATAACACCGTTGCCACGGATCTGGGCGCGCAAACCACCCTTGCCCACAAGCTCAGGTAAGATTCTGACGCCGAGACGCTTTTGCAAACTGGCACAGGGCTCACAGAGCTGAACACCATAAAAGCTGACATTGTTGATGGTGAATGTTTTGCCCACCAGGTCATTGAGACGAAGACCCTGGGTCACCAGATTGCGGCGAAAGTCACTCTCGTGAAAGCGATAGCCCTTCTCTTGATTAAACGACTCAATGACCTCGGATTCAATCAGGGTAATTTCCCAGTCTGGCTGGCCTTGGTAACTCGACCGGTTTTTGCCTGTCTGAGAAAAATAGCGGTCCCCTTCAATACCTTTGCCCGCGCGCAACGAGACCTTTGGGTAGCCCATCACCCCTGCACCTTTGCTTGGCGCAATATAGATGCCGAGAATACTTGCCACTGTCATTAGAAATCCTTATTCGTCAAAAAAACTTTTATACATGCTGTTTTTCGGGGCGCTGAAGACTCTGCGAACCATCGGCTCGAAAACACTCAACTCCAACTTAGGCATATCTGGATCAAATGAAGGGTCATCGTACTTGGCAATAAAGCGCGCGGTGCGCTTAAAGTTGGGGTTTTCACGATACTGGTCACGCATATTGCGATCGGCGCCGAGAAAGTGGAAAAAGTTATAGCCCTGAAAGATTGCGTGATGCTTGATCATCCAGTGATTTTCTGCGGAGACAAAAGGCTCCAATATCACAGCTGCAACGTCGGCATGGTTGGCACTGCCAAGGGTGTCGCCAATATCATGGAGCAGTGCACAGACAACGTACTCTTCATCTTCACCGGCTTCAGCTGCGCGGTGAGCAGTCTGTAGCGAATGCTGCAGGCGGTCGATGGCAAAGCCGCCGTAATCGCCGGTGAGCAACTCCAGATGGGCCAGAATACGATCCGGCAATTTCTTGAAATAAGCAATTTGCTCGGGAAGAATAATCTGCCAATCTTCCGCTGTGCTCTCAGACATCTTGGTAAATAATGCGTTCATGCCAACCCCTCTCGACGGCCAAGCTTAAGCTAAACTAAGTCTAGACTCAGACTAAACTGCCAGATGAAAAATATTTTTATTGTGCCGCGATACTAGCAGTACGAGGGGTTTTTTTCTATGGCCGAAAAAAACCACTCAGGGAAACGCAAACCAGCCCTAAAAAGGGCTGGCTGCGAATAGACTAGATTGGATTCGGCTAGACTAAATCATAAGAGGATCGAGGCTGGGATCAACCGCATCCCACTAGTGACTTCTCGGAGATATCTTTGGTCACTCTAATGTCAGCAATAGTGAGGGCAAATTCCTTAGAGGTAACCAAAACAAAGGGCGAGTTAACCTTTTTCAGGTTGACGCCGACCTTTTCAAAACAGCTTAACTTAACCCCAAGACGAACCGGCTGTCCCTCTGGAATAGCACGGAAGATACGTGTTAAGTTGAGTCCGCCGGAACAGGGCCAGCCACAGTCCATACGCAGGGTTACAGCCCCCTTCGGCTTTTTGTTAACCTTGACGATCATGACCAATGCGGCATCTTCGTCGCGCAGGTTAGTCAAATCAATACCGGCTTCTGACTGAAAGTAGAATTGACTCTCACGGCCACCTTTCCACTCCACCAGACGGGAGTCTTCCTGTACTGTGCCATCGACAGTGGTTACCGTCAGATCGCCAAAGGCGCTGGCAGACTTATTACCCTGAACCACCTTCTGCCAGTTGCTGGAGTCTCCAACATAGGTTTTATAGGGCGGACGAGCACTGCCGCTAAACACGACACGAGCCGCCTTCGACAGATCAACCAAAGGCTTTTCACTGAGGCCATCAGCAATAATTTCTGCATCGCCATAGCTCAAGCCCTGACCACGAGTCAGCAGCAAGTCAGTTACCGGGCGGGAGATATCGGTTCGGTCTAACTCGCTGTTGGGCCAGTCAAACGACAATCTCCCAGTAAAGTCGTAGCGCACTTTGCCGGCACTATCAGCGACCATTACATCGGCCAAACCAACACCTTCAGAGCCGGGCAACCAGGCCACCACAAAGGCGTCTGAGTTATTGAACTCGGCATTCATCCACAGGGGACGACCGGTCAAGAACACCGCTACCACTGGAATCTTTTTCGCTTTTAGTGACTTGAGCAAATCGAGATCGGCCTGGTAGCCATCGCGGTAAACCAGTGATTCGATATCACCCACACCTTCGGCATAGGGCTCTTCACCAAATACCACTACCGCCACATCGGGCTTCTTCACCCAGCTGTCGTCAGCGCTCAATTCAACCGAACCGCCATTATTTTCAACAGCTTGCTTGAGGCCAGCATAGATAGAGGTGGCACCGGGGAAATCACTATTTTGGTTTTCAGTACCCTGCCAAGTAATGGTCCAACCGCCGTTTTGCTTGCCAATATTGTCCGCACCGTCACCGGTAATCAGAACATGCTGCTTGCCTTTAAGAGGCAGCAGTTGGTTTTTGTTTTTCAGCAATACCAGTGATTTGCGCACTGCGTCTCGCGCAATAGCACGGTGTTCAGCAGAGCCAATAATGTCAGACTCTCCGGCTAGCACTCGAGTTGATGGCGCGCCTTTTTCAAACAGACCAGCACGAATCTTGGTGCGCAAAATGCGCGATACCGCATCATCGATACGGGCCATAGGAATGATGCCACTTTCCACTTGGGCCAAAGTATTGGTAATTAGGTTTTTCCAGCCCTGGGGTACCATAATCAGATCGATACCGGCGTTGATCGCCTGAGGACAGTTTTCAGTGGTACAGCCCTCAACTTGACCTACACCATCCCAATCACTAACCACCAAACCGTCGAAAGCCAGCTGCCCTTTCAAGACGTCGGTAATAAGCTGTTCATGGCCGTGAAGCTTCTTTCCATTCCAGCTATTGAATGACACCATCACTGACTGTACGTCAGCGTCAAGAGCACTGAGATAGCCCTGACCGTGCAACTCAAGCAACTGATCTAGATCCAGTATGGTATTGCCTTTATCGATACCACGATAAGTACCGCCGTCACCGATCCAGTGCTTCGCCGTAGCCACAACTTTTGAGGGGTCTGCAGCCAATTCGCCCGGCTCACCCTGAATGCCTTTAACGATCTCACCAGCATAGGCTTTGACCAGCGCAGCATCGCTACTATAGCCTTCGTAAGTACGTCCCCAGCGGTTGTCTTTGACCACTGCAACTGTGGGAGCAAAGATCCAATCGATACCAGTAACAGCCACTTCTCTAGCAGTCACTTCACCAATCTGGCGCAGCAGTTGCGGATCGTTCGCCGCACCCAGACCAATATTGTGCGGGAACAGCGTGGCACCGATCACATTGTTGTGGCCGTGGACCGCATCAGTACCCCAGATAATAGGGATACCAGTGCCGCCGTTAGAGGTATCTACAGAGGCATTGTAGTAATCGTCGGCAAGATCAACCCAGTCTTGGATAGCAGAGTTTTTACGCTCTCCGGGAAAGGAACCGCCGCCGTTAAGAATAGAACCAATATGGTATTTTTTAACATCTGAGGGAGAGACAAACTTAATCTCTGGCTGGATCATCTGGCCGACTTTTTGTTCGACAGACATGCCAGCCAAAATTGTTGCCACTCGCTTTTCAACAGCGGCTGCCTTATCTACAGCATTCTGGTCTTGTGCAACCAGCTTTACCGGCATCATAGACAATGCCAATCCAGCCACTATTGTTACCAAGCCCTTTGCCAAAGCGTAATTTTTATCTTTAACCATTATTAACTCTACCCTACCCTTTTTGGAAAACTGTACAGCATCACAAAGCAGTTACGATGCAATCTGCGTGGTTTTATCTGTCTGCACCACTTTTGCAGGGACGAATAAAATCCCCTAATAACGCTTAGTCTTTCATGGACTGCTGTGCTGTGGAAGATCATATGAGATAGTGGGTTTAATCACTGCGTTGAGTGGGGTCAACAGAGGGAATTTAGAAGGATATAAAGAGAATAATGAGAGAAGCGATTAAGCCAATTACTGAAATAGGCTGCGAATCGCCTCGCGGTAATTACGACTGACGCGCAATGAGTTGCCGTCGGTCAAATGCAGCAAACTGCCGCCCTTTTGCAGTCGGGTAACACTGACTACCCGCTCAATATTGACCACGGTGGAGCGATGGATGCGAAGAAACATTTTCTCATCGAGTTTTTCCAGCAGCTCGCGCAATGTACTGCGCACAATGTGAGTTTCGCCGAGGGCATGAACACACATATAGTCGCCAGCGGCGTCTACCCAGTCGATGTCGTCAAAGGGCACCACTTTAACCATGCCAGAATCACGGATCAGTAGCTTGCGCTTGATCCCCTGAGGTAAGTCTTCCTCTGCACCAGACACAGCTCCAGACTCTTTATGCAGTCGTTTGGTGATCTCCTCAATGGCACCAATCAGCGGCATTTTATGGCCCACCTCACTCTCTGGCGCCGATGCGCGCTCAAGCGCACGCTGCACAGCTCGCTCAATGCGCTCAGGATCAAACGGCTTGAGTAGATAATCCACCGCATGCAGATCAAAAGCATCTATAGCAAATTGATTGTAAGCGGTGGCAAAAATCACCATTGGCATGGCGTCAGACTGCATTGCCTTGACCACTTCGAAACCATTGACCCCAGGCATTTGAATATCGAGAAAGATTAAATCTGGGTGCAGTGAGCTGGCAGCGGCAATGGCAGCGCGACCGTTACTGCACTCGGCAATTATCTCCACTTCATCTATAGTGCTTAAAATAGCGCGCAACAGATCCAGAGCCAGAGGCTCATCATCGACGATAATGGTTTTCAATTTAGACATGTCTATACAGATCCACCTTTAAAATTCGTCACTATTTCTCCAGCACTAGTTCAGCATTACTCTCTGCGGTTTGCTTTTCCAGCGGCAGACGCATATAGATTGTCATACCACCAGCATCCGGGCTGCGTAATTCAAAAATATAGTTGTCGCCATAAAAAGCGCTCAATCGATCGACGGTGTTTTTAAGCCCAATTCCCGGCCCCGAGGCCAAGGAGTTAGAGTCATTCTGAATACCAGGTCCGGTGTCTTTGACCTCAATAATCAGATGTTCACCATCGAGTTTTGCATAGACGCTAATCTTACCGCCTTTTTCCGCTGGGGCAATGGCATATTTAATCGCATTCTCCACTAGAGGCTGTAATAGCAGGCTGGGAATCTTTGCATCGCTGGCCTCAGGCTCTATATCAAACTGCAGTTCTAGACGATCGGTAAAGCGGGTCTTTTCAATATCAAGATACAGTTTGAGGGCCATAACCTCCTGCTCTAAACTGACGCGTTTAATCGGGTCGTTCTCCAACGAATAACGCAAGAAACTACTCAACTGCATAATCATGGTGTTGGCATTGGCGGTGCTGCGACCCACTACCAGGGCAGAGATCGCGTTTAATGTGTTAAATAAGAAGTGCGGATTAAGCTGGTAGCGAAGCATTTTTAGCTGCGCTTCCTGTGCCAGGGTTTCGGCACGGCTGCGTTTGAGCTGTTCCTCTTTATTCTCCGCCGCAAAGTTAAGTAGCGCTTCATGCTCGGACTGCAATAGCTGATAATATTTAATGCCGTGGTAGAGCGCCGCCCAGCATAAGAAAATCATGATCGAGCCAAATAGCCAGCCGCCAAAATCAGCCCAGACATTGGTCTCGTCGGTCATCCACAAAAATGCGCCAATCCGCAAAGCAGACCAGATTACTGAACAGACCAACACTGACACCAGGGTTAGCAATAGGCGCGACAGCACTGGTCTGTTCCACAGGTAATGAAACACTGATCGCAAGGGCCAGGAAACGGCCACACCCAACACTGACTGCAATAAGGTATGAGAGATATAGGCGAGACTCTGCTGGTTGTACCAGAGAGTCAGACTAAAAAAGCTGACTAACGAGAGACTGAACCAACCGCTGACCTGCAAAAATAAAAACTGCGTGTTGCGGTCTCGGTAGAGCTTACCAAGCCAAGGATTGAGCGTAGTCTGATTCATAAACCTGCCTGTTGGCGTGATTTTTTTATTATTTGGCTACCATTTAGCCCTATATCTGGCCCTGTATCTAGTGCTGTATCTAGCCGTCTATCTCGCCATCTATAATAGAGCTTTGCTATGAAAAGACAAATAACAACATTATCCAATCAGTGGTTTGTTTTACTGCTAGAATTTCCCCTTAAAATAACTCGCGCCGACTGACCCTATGACATCAGATTTGGATAGATCATTAATACCGCTTAAACAGCCAACCACACACAGCATCTCGTTTATGAATATCGACGCTCTCAAGGCCTCCCACCCAGAGGTTCGGAGACTCAAGCGCCAACAGCGCCATGCTGCTCACGGTAATAAGGTCTGGCGCTCTAGCTTTGTGCTGATCGATTATTTGAGCACCTGGGAGATACCAGACCATTCAAAGGTGATAGATATTGGCTGCGGCTGGGGGCTAACCGGAATCTATCTGGCGAAGAACTACCGGGCCCAGGTCACCGGTTTGGATATAGATGCCAGTGTTGAGCCCTTCCTAAAACTCCAGGCGAGCATTAACCAGTGCAGCGTGGAGTTTCAAGAACGCAGCTTTGAGTCTCTTGAAGATGCTGAACTGGCCGAGCTGCACACCTTGATGGGCACCGATATCTGTTTTTGGGATGAGATGACGACGCCGCTATTTGAGCTTATTCAGCGCGCTCGCGCCGCCGGTGTTGAGCAGGTGTTGATTGCCGATCCGGGCCGGCCACCGTTTTGGGATCTGGCCGATCGCTGTGTTGCCGAGCTCGGCGGCGAGGTGATCTCGAGAAGAATTGATCAGCCCTGGAAGACTGAAAAGTATATCCTTGCCATCGGCGGCCGTGACTAGGCCCAGCTCTTAGATTTTAAAAACCAAAGACTTTTTTCAAGACAAAAAAAATGCCCTTCTGTTCCTGAAGGGCATTTTTCGTTTCGCCTACACTGCATTGTTTACAAACTTAGAAAGCCATATTGAACTTGACGCCATAGTGGCGCGGCTTGCCAAGTGAAGCACGCATAAAGCCAGGACCGCGATCGGCCCAGCTGCGCACTACTTCATCAGTTACGTTACGAACATAGAGCTCAACTGCCCAGGCGCTCTCTTCATTGATTAAACGAAGTGCGATGTCAGCAGTGGCAAAGGCGTCCTGACCTGAGTGCAAGGCACCCTCGTCAAAGTTACCCTTATCAAAGAACATCTCATCCTGCCAGTGCGCAGAAACTATTGGGCTCAGACGCATACCGTTGTGCAGGTACCAGTTGTGCTCAAAAGTAACTGTGGCTGAGTACTCGGGAGACCAAGGCATAGCATTGCCCTCGAAGCTTTGGAAGCGGCCTTCAAGATCATTGCCATCGATGGTGCGAGTGGTTTTGTCAGGGCAGTTAGTCAGACCAAGCAGTGCTCGCTCTAAACAGAACCAGTTGTCCTGAGAGTTCTCCAGCTCAGTGATCTCGGAATCCAACCAGGCAACCCAACCGTTTACGCGGCCGCCGTTGTAGGGGCGCCAATCAAACTCCAGCTCAACACCCATATTGCGCGTCTCACCAATATTTTGAGTAATCAGGGTACCAATATCACGACCAACAATGACACAGTCGCCTTCGCCAGTAGTACAGACATCTGTGCGGCCTTCGGTGTCATCATAATCAGCAGGCACTTGAATTTCAGCGCCTACACCAGTTATCGTGGCGTAGAAAGTATCCTGTAGATCAGTGTTATCCATCAAGAAGACATTACCCAACAAGTTTAACTTGCCATCGAGCATAGTGGCTTTAAAGCCCAGCTCGTAAGTAATGTTGTTCTCAGGATCATAATCAAATGTATCGGTAATATTACAGTCACAGATATCAACCGAATCACCAAAGCCACCAGACTTATAACCTGTAGCTACAGACCCGTAGAGGAACACGTCATCATTGACCAGATAGTCAAAGCCGACTTTCCAAGTACCTTTACTCCAAGCCCCTTTGTGGCTGTTATCCGAATACTGTAGACGGTTGAGGAAATCATCGCCTGCTGTACCCATATCATTGTCCAGCACGTCAGACTGGTATGGACCTGTACCACCAATACTGGCAGTAGGCTCTAGACCCAGGCGAGTCCACGACTCCATCCAAAAGGATGCAGCTGGATCATACAGGCCAATATTTGGCTGACGGTAGCCGGCAGTAATATAGTTGCGGCCTCCAACATCTTCTTTGGTGTCGTGGGTATAACGATAGCCCGCTGTAACATTGAGCTGTTCATTAACTTTGTAATCAAACTGCACAAAACCCGCGAGTGATTCAACCAAACGCTCTGGCTGAACAAAGGACTGAGCCAGCGGCAGGATGCCGCCACAGCAAAATGGGTCTTCAACATCAAAACGGATTTCGTTGTCTTCTTTCATATAGAAGACACCGGTGATCCATTGTAAATCAGAGTCAGACTGCGACTTAAGCTGCAGTTCAGAAACCACAGATTTATAGTCAGAGTAGTTGGTGCTCAGGGTCAGATCACTAAATGGCTGCATAGCCACATCGCCGTAGCCTAGTGACTCAAGCAACGGCAGGTTGTTGACCAAGTTCGGGCATTCAACCATAGAACCATTGCCGCCCGTACATCCGTCAGGCGCTGCATTGTCATCGTACCAAGAACGCGTAATGCCATAGGCAGGGTGATCTGGATCAGTATAAACCGTTGACGCGTCGTGGACCTGTGAACGCTTCTGCTGTGAGTAGCCAACGCGACCTTCAAATACTACGTCTTCGTTGATATCCCAAGTGAGAACAGAACGCAGACCCAACATGGTCATATCCATCTCGCCGGGAACGTTAACACTGACATCGTACTGATCTTCTTCACAGGCAAAGAAAGTGCCTTCGGCTTTTTCACAATCCTTAAGGCTTAAGCCACCGGGAGACTTATCCTGAAAATAATCAGCAATCAGATCCAAGCTAACATCATTGGTTGGCTCGAAGCGCATACCCAAACGGGCACCACTGCGATCAACCGAGCCGTAAGCATCGCTATCGCTGACTTCGCGATTGCGACGCTGATCTACGTTGGGAATACCATCTGCAGCTACGTCGTAAGCACCAGTGGTGCTGCCGTCGCCGTCAGTGTCCCAAGCCAGATCAAACTTATCCTGAGTCTGGTTGTACCAAGTATCAGCCGTTTCTTTTAAGAAGCTGGCGCGCAGGGCCAGAACATCGTTAACCGGTAAATTGAACCAGCCTTTAACGGTACGCTGTGCGTACTTACCCATTTCTACTTCAATCTTACCTTCCTGCTGATCAAAGTTAGGACGGGCACTGATCACGTTGACGCTACCAGCGGTTGAGTTGCGACCAAACAATGTACCCTGTGGGCCACGACTGATCTCGACACGCTCAACGTCATACATCAACGCCAGACCGGCTTGCGGACGTGGCGAATATAGACCGTCGAAATGCATAGCAACAGTTGGATCACCAATCTCGGTGAAGTTGTTCGAGGTCAAACCCCGCACAACGACCTGAACACCGGAATCAGTCGGTGACAGTGCGATCTGCATGTTCGGTACCATATCGCCGATATCCAGCAGGTTCTTAACGCCCTGATTATCCAGTGACTCCTGACCAAATGCAGAGACTGCCACGGCGGTTTCCATCAGCGAGGTTTCACGCTTAGTCGAGGTAACAATGATCTCTTCAATGCCGTAGTCTTCGTCCATACCCTCTTGCGCATAGGCGTTGACACTGAGCGCCATAGTGGCGATCAATATATTTCTAAGGTTATTTTTATTTCGCTTAAACATAAAATCTCTTTTCCCCAAAAAACTCTTAGTTAACAATTCAATTTTCTTTACAGCCAGACTGCAAAGGCGCTGTGTCTTAGATATCAGAATCCAGAGTAACCACTACGGACACATTGTCCACGTAGGCGTCAACGCCACAGCCTGCTACAGCGCCACAGCTGGCTTTCAGTAACAGAGAAACACCGCCGCTCACGTCAGTATCCAGAGTGTCGCTATAGCTAAATGTCTGCCATTCACTGGTCGCAGCCAGTGGTGCCAAGCCGTTACCCAAACCACCGTCACCATTGGTCGAGCCAGCAATGGCTGACTCATGGAAGAACTGAGCGAAAATAACGCCGCCAGCGCCGCTGTATTCAGCCTTCAAATCAAAGGAGACAGTAACTGATTGGCCCATAGTCAGCTCACCTGCGGCCAAATTAGCAGCCTTGATGATTGCATCCTGAATTTCACCAACCAAAAGGTTAGCTGAGAAATTGCCACCGCTGGCTTCAGTGTTAACAACAGTTGAAGACCCTGCGCCATCTAGAGCCCAGCCAGCGAGATCAGCATTTTCAAAGGTGCCGTTAGTAATTAACTCGCCTGTGGCAACATTACCAGTATCCGTTCCGGTGTCGGTTCCAGTTCCGCTGTCGGTTCCAGATCCAGCTCCTGGTATCGTAATATCCGTGATCACAACACCTACATCACGGGTATTGAGATACATAACCAGGGAATTAAAGGTATTCGTACCTTGCGAAGGAACAGCAATGCTATAGGTCGCAGAATCAGTACCGGTTACCGTCACTGCAGCCGTATTAAACGATGGCTCAGTGGCAGGATAAGGGTTGGCTTCAAAACGGAAACGCACATCAGCACTGGCGCCGGATGGCACAGAACCGGTAAAGGTAATGACAGTATCTTCGGGCAGAGTGATGGGATAGATATCCGTATTCATGTTGGCAAAACCAGCCCAGTCCGCAGCAGACGCAGGGTAGGTGTAAACCGAACCCTCGCCAATCGTGGTTCCATCAAAGGCCTCAGTGATTTCGATGCCTGCCAACGGCTCTGGATCAGTATCGCCGCCACCTGTATCACCAGCACCTGTATCACCAGCACCTGTATCACCAGCACCTGTATCACCAGCACCTGTATCGCCGCTACCTGTATCTCCATCAGCCGCCGATATAGCAATGTCGGTAATCGCAACACCTACATCACGGGTATTGAGATACATAACCAGGGAATTAAAGGTATTCGCACCTTGCGAAGGAACAGCAATGCTGTAGGTCGCTGAGTCAGAACCCGTTACCGTAACCGCTACTGTGTCAAAAGATGGCTCAGTAGCAGGATAAGGATTGGCTTCAAAGCGGAAACGCACATCAGCACTGGCACCTGAAGGCACAGAACCGGTAAAGGTAATGACGCTATCTACAGCCAGAGTGATCGGATAGATAGCCGTGTTCATATTGGCAAAACCGGCCCAATCCGCAGCAGTTGCTGGGTAGGTGTAAACCGAACCCTCGCCAATAGTAGTGCCATCAAAGGCTTCAGTTATCTGGATGCCTGTAGAGGGCTCTGGCTCTGGATCAGTACCACCACCTGTATCGCCACCGCCCGTGGAATCGCCCTCACCAACCCATGTCAAGCTATCCCAGTAGAAGGTTACTTCACCCGCGTCGGCGCCAGAAACGCCTTTGTTAAAGAAGATACTTAACTTACCAAACACGTAGTCAGTGTTTAGCGCGGCTGTTGGCTGTCCGTTATTCGTAGCTTCATTGCTGAAGTCGAAGGTTAGGGTCTCCCATGCACCAACAGCAGTAGTCAGCGCATCTGTCTCTACCGTATGGTCTGGGTTATCTGAAACTTCAAGTTTCAAACGCACAACCATGCCTGCAGCCGGAGAATAGACCCGAACCGACGCAGTGGTTGCAGTAGCCGTAAGCGGGAAAATTACCGGACCATTGGAAACCGTTGTACCTGCCCACTCTTCTGCTACAGAAGATTTGCTGGTCACAGCAACTGTTTTGGTTGCATCAGTAGGGTCCTGAGTAAACTCAGTAAAAGTGCCACCAAAGTCAGTAAATACTATCTCTGCCTGCTCTTCAGCATCGTTAAAATCAATGTAATCGCCAGCTACTAAGGTATAAACCTCATCACCACCACCTGTATCGCCACCACCTGTATCACCGCCAGCAGCAGACAAAGTAATGTCTGTGACCACAACACCCACATCACGAGTATTGAGATACATAATCAACGAATTAAAGGTATTTGCACCTTGAGACGGAACAGCAATGCTATAGGTCGCAGAGTCAGTACCGTCTACCGTAACCTCTGCGGTATCAAACGATGGCTCAGTAGCAGGATAAGGATTGGCTTCAAAGCGGAAACGCACACCAGCACTCGCACCTGAAGGCACAGAACCGGTAAAGGTAATGACGCTATCTTCAGCCACAGTGATTGGATAAATAGCCGTGTTCATATTGGCAAAACCGGCCCAATCCGCAGCAGTTGCTGGATAGGTATAGACCGAACCCTCGCCAATAGTGGTGCCGTCAAAGGCCTCAGTTATCTGGATGCCTGTAGAGGGCTCTGGATCCGTATCACCGCCGCCTGTATCACCGCCGCCTGTATCACCGCCACCTGTATCACCGCCACCTGTATCGCCAGCAGCAGACAAAGTAATGTCCGTGACC
>ENA-OQVM01000806-OQVM01000806.1-marine-metagenome-genome-assembly--contig:-NODE-806-length-45550-cov-13.135751_pt1 | contig 45550 bp, 39 predicted proteins | sample MGYA00237776_ERZ505498 | MGnify/ENA primary metagenome ERZ505498 (study PRJEB26159, sample SAMN06265151) | marine metagenome | isolation source: Helgoland LTER site | place: Germany:Helgoland, sampling...
CGTATTACAGTACCCATGATTCGCGACAGTATCGACGACCCATGGAAAGAAGTGTCCTGGGAAGAGGCGGTGACTTACACAGCGCAACGCTTTAAAGCGATTCAAAGCCAATATGGCCGCACCAGCATAGGGGCTATTTCTTCGTCCAGATGCACCAACGAAGAAGTCTATCTGGTGCAAAAAATGGTTCGTGCCGGCTTTGGTAACAACAACGTTGATACCTGTGCCCGGGTCTGCCATTCGCCCACTGGTTTTGGCTTAAAAACCACCTTGGGTGAATCTGCCGGTACCCAAACCTTTGCCTCTGTGGCCGATGCCGATGTGGTGGTAGTGATGGGGGCCAACCCCACCGAAGCCCACCCGGTATTTGGTTCAAGACTCAAGCGACGCCTGCGAGAAGGCGCCAAGCTTATTGTGATAGACCCGCGCAAGATTGAGTTGGTTAGCGCACCCCATATTAAAGCCGACCATCATTTGCCGGTTCGCCCGGGCACCAATGTGGTAGTACTTAACGCGCTGGCTCATACCATTGTCAGTGAAGGCCTTGAAGACCGCGCCTATATTGAAGATCGCTGTGATATGCCTGAGTTCGAACAGTGGATGGCGTTTATAAAAGACGAGCGTCACAGCCCAGAGAACACCGAACAGTACAGTGGCGTACCCGCCGCCGATCTGCGCGCTGCTGCAAGGCTCTATGCCACCGCCGGCAATGGTGCTATTTTCTATGGTCTGGGTGTGACCGAACATAGTCAGGGTTCCACCGCCGTAATGGGCATTGCCAATCTCGCCATGCTGACCGGCAATATTGGTCGTGATGGTGTCGGCGTCAACCCACTGCGCGGCCAGAATAATGTGCAGGGCTCCTGCGATATGGGTTCATTCCCCCATGAGCTGCCCGGCTACCGCCATATTTCTGATGGTGCCACCAGAGCATTATTTGAGGGCGAGTGGGGCGTAACTCTGGATTCAGAGCCTGGCCTGCGTATCCCCAATATGTTTGATGCCGCCATCGAAGGCGAGTTTAAAGGTCTGTACTGTCAGGGCGAAGATATCGCCCAGTCCGATCCAAATACCCAGCATGTGGAAGCCGCATTGCGCGCCATTGATTGCTTAGTGGTGCAGGATATCTTTCTTAATGAGACCGCTAAATTTGCCCATGTATTTTTGCCCGGCGCTTCGTTTTTGGAAAAAGACGGCACCTTTACTAATGCCGAGCGCCGTATCTCCAGAGTGCGCAAAGCCATGCCACCCCTAAGTGGCAAAGCCGACTGGGAGGGCACCATGGCCCTGGCCAATGCACTGGGTTGCAAAATGGACTACAGCCACCCCTCAGAAATAATGGATGAGATAGCGCGCCTGACCCCAACCTTTAATGGCGTCTCCTATGCCAAGCTGGACCAGCAGGGCAGCATTCAGTGGCCCTGTAATGACAACACCCCAGAGGGCACACCCATCATGCATATTGATGAATTTGTGCGCGGCAAAGGCTTCTTTGCCATGACCGAGTATGTACCCACCGAAGAGCGCGCCAACCGCAAGTTCCCGCTGCTGCTCACCACCGGCCGCATACTGTCCCAGTACAATGTAGGCGCCCAAACCAGACGCACCGACAATAGCTCATGGCACGGCGAAGATCTGATAGAGATTCACCCGCACGATGCTGAAGAGCGCGGTATAAACCAGGGCGACTGGGTAGGCATTAACAGCAGGGTGGGCGACACCGTGCTGCGCGCCAATATCACTGAGCGGGTAAAACCCGGTGTGGTCTACACCACCTTTCACCACCCGGTATCCGGCGCCAATGTAATCACCACCGACAATAGCGACTGGGCCACCAACTGCCCAGAGTACAAAGTGACCGCCGTGCAGTTGAGTAAGGTAACAGCGCCCTCCAACTGGCAGTCGCGACAACAGTCTTTTGATAACCAACAGCAAGGCTTGTTACAGAAAGCCCAGTTGCAGGAAGCGCGTAACTAAAGTGAGCACAGGCAGTTCAGATAAGGTAGCGCGCGCCGTCTGGAATGCCGGAGAGATCAGCGAGGGCTCCGACTATGTTGCCACAGAGACAGCCGTGGCCATGGTCTACAACGGCATCTCCCATGTAGTGATGATGGCAACCCCCGCAGACCTAAAAGACTTTGCCCTGGGGTTTAGCCTCAGTGAAGGCATATTAACCTCAGCCAAACAGCTGCTGGATTGCGAACAGATAGCAACTGATAAAGGCATAGAGCTGGCCCTAACCATAACCGCCGAACCCTTTGCCAAACTCAAAGAGCGCCGCCGCAATCTGGTAGGGCGCACCGGCTGCGGGCTCTGTGGCGCCGAATCATTAGAGCAGGCGATCACCACAGCCAACAGCATTAGCGCCGAGTTAAGCATCAGCCACAGTGCCCTGCAGCGAGCCATAGCCGCACTGGGCGGTGAGCAGCAGCTACAGCAACAAACCGGCGCAGTCCATGGTGCTGCCTGGTGTAGCAAAGAGGGCGAGATACTGCTGCTGAGAGAAGATGTAGGCCGCCACAATGCCCTGGATAAACTATTAGGTGCTATAAGCAAACAGGAACCCACCGAGGGTTTTGTGTTGGTCACCAGCAGAGCCAGCTACGAAATGGTCTCCAAAACCGCCAGCGCCAATATCCCCTTATTGGCCGCAGTATCGGCCCCCACATCTCTGGCCATAGAGCTGGCCGAGACAGCGGGTTTAACCTTGGTAGGCTTTAGCAGAACAGGTCGGCATGTAATCTATGCCCATGGCCAAAGAATTAACTGAGAGAAACAACATGTCAGCATCAAAACTCGACCGCTTAGTAAAAATGGTGAATCAGATTGCTCTAAATATGAGTGCCAATGGCACTGATAAAATGGTGGCCGATCAGTTGGCTCAGCACCTGGAAAAGTTTTGGTCACCGCCGATGAAAAACTTGATTACTGAACAGGCAGCTGGGGCTGATATTGGGCTTACGCCTATTGCCCAGTTGGCAGTTAAGAATCTGTTGGTTATGCAGGAAGCCAAGCGGGGTTAGTCTTTTCTTCTAAATCTCTCAAACCATATTGCAGCCAAAGAGCTGCGAAATAACTCTTTCTCCTTCGCTAGGTTCGGCCTAGCCTTTGCGGTGGTTCTAGTAAGCCGCTAATGTTCAGCCAATCCTCAAGCTCAGCCCCACGAGTTTTAGTCTATATTGATGGGTACTTTTAATTGTATATCACTAACTGAGTCTGAAATTACACGCCATTAAGAAAGGAAATATTGGAAAACCACCATGGAAGATAGAGCGATGCAAAAACTTACTGTAAGTCTTTTTTTACTTTTGATGGCGAGCTATGTTTGTTCCCATGATGAGATAGCGTTGCAAGAAATCGTCATTGAAGGAAGAGAGATTAATCTAGTTGGGGATGCGGTTTCCGCTTCTGAAGGAGTTGTCGGTCAGGCCGAAATCGACATTCGCCCGATTGCCAGAACAGGAGAGATTCTCGAGCTGATTCCAGGCATGGTTGTTACGCAACACAGCGGTAGCGGCAAAGCCAACCAGTATTTTCTGCGCGGATTCAATCTCGATCATGGTACCGACTTTGCAACGTTCGTTGACGGTATGCCGGTAAATATGCGCAGCCATGGCCATGGTCAGGGCTACACAGATTTAAGCTTTCTGATTCCTGAAACTATCGCAAAGATGACCTATCGCAAAGGTGCTTACTATGCAGATATCGGTGATTTTAGTGGGGCAGGCGGGGCCAGTATGGAAACCGCCGATCGACTTGAGCGTAATCTAGCCAAGCTCGCTATGGGTGAAAACGGTTATCAGCGGGCGTTGGTAATGTCTGATGCTAAGTTGGGGACTGGCGATACAGTATTTGCCATAGAGCGCCAGCAGTATGATGGTCCATGGACTGATATTGAAGAAGATGTCCAAAAATCCAACCTGTTACTCAAGCATAGTCAACCGCTGGGCGATGGTCAGTTCAGCCTGGTGTTGATGGGTTATGACAATTCCTGGAACAGCGCCGATCAAATTCCAGTGCGGGCTATTCAGCGAGATGTCATTGGCGAGTTGGGTTCTATTGATAACAGTGTTGGTGGCGAATCAAGTCGTTATAGTTTAAGTGTTAATGTGCAAGATGGTCCTTGGAGTGGGTCGGCTTATGTAATCGATTATGACCTTAATCTGTGGTCCAACTTTACCTACTTCCTTGAAGACGAGAGCAATGGTGATCAATTTGAGCAAGTCGATGATCGGCGGATTTATGGCGGCCAAATTGAATACGCAATGGCATCTTCACTGGCCGAGCGACCTATGAGTAACCGATTCGGTGTGCAGTTTAGAGTCGATGATATTCAAGAAGTAGGTTTGTATCATACCCAACGTCGAGAGCGATTGGGCGTGACGCGTAGCGATAAGATTAATCAGAGCAGTGTGAGCCTGTTTTGGGAGAATCGCATCGACTGGAGTCAGCATATTCGAACTGTCTATGGTGCCCGTTACGACAACCTGAGATTTGATGTCAATGATAGGGCGGGAGTGAACAGGTTTGGTGTGAATTTGATGTCCAACGGAGGAAAATCAAATGATCAGTTGCTGTCCCTAAAAGGTAGTCTTATCTATCAGTTTAATGATGAATGGGAAGCCTATCTATCCGCTGGTCAGGGCTTCCACTCAAACGATGCTAGGGGCACAACCATCATCGTTGACCCGTCCACTGGTGCTACGGCCGATCGGGTAGACCCGCTGGTGCGGTCTAACGGATATGAGCTTGGCGTGCGCAGCTTTATCGGCGACAAGCTAAATTTGTCTGCAGCGCTTTGGTCACTAAGGCTTGATAGCGAGTTGCTATTTGTAGGTGATGCAGGGAATACCGAGGCATCGCGACCATCCAGCCGCAAGGGCTTTGAATTAGTGGCTTACTACCGTTTTACCGACCAGATCAGTACAGATCTGGAATACGCCTATACCGATGCCGAATTTCGCGACAGTGCGCCCGAAGGTCGGGATATTCCCGGTGCTGTGCTTGATGTATTGCAGCTAGGGTTAAACTTGGATACGGGCGAGTCTTGGTTTGGTAGCCTTAGGTATCGCTATTTTGGTGAGCGCCCATTGATCGAAGATGGATCAGTTACGTCTGATGGCAGCGGCACATTGAGTCTTCGTCTAGGGTATAAGCGTCCAAAATGGCGAGCCACTTTTGATGTGTTGAATATCGCTAACAGCAATGATCATGATATTGATTACTTTTATGAATCGCGATTACCAAAAGAGTTAAGTGGCACAGCAACCGAGGATGTACATTTTCATCCCATAGAGCCCAGAGCCGTACGTTTTTCTGTTGGGCATATATGGTAGGTGCTGTTAAACCTGATAATGCTAAAAGCACTGAAGCATAGGTTGATAATAAGGTTAACCCCCTAGCATGGCTCTGATCTCTATTGGACAAGCCAGATATATGTCTTGTCCATGTTCAGTTATTTTTTTAGTAACTCTATGAACGCATCGACATCTTTCTGACTAATGCCTTTTGTCGACCCGAAGGCTTTTGAGAGAGCTTTTTGAAAGTCAGGATCATTATCCTTAAGCACCTTAGCCAACGGCGAATTCTTGATTTTATCCAGATGCTCAAACTGACTCCCCCCTACATCCCGCAAACACAGTGCCACATACCGCAATGTACTCTCCAGCGTGCGCGTCTGCCAAAAAAACGCATTGGCCGCCTGTTCAGATAGCCCACCCTGAGTCTCCCCATCCAGATCAACACAGCCAAATAAATCCACCAGATAACAACAGTTGTGCTAAATATCCAGGCAGTTGGTAAAAGAGGGTGGTTCACAAAAGTGCACCAATGGGTGAGTGATTACATCAAAATGGTCGGGCAGATAGGGGCTGGGTTGACTACTATTAACTCTGTTCATAATTGATACTCTTTTATCGGTTATGGAAAGTCGTCTGCCTGTGGAGTTATGGCTCCAAGGCGGGCGCATTTAGTTACATGCCTCTGGTTAGAGGCTTTGACAGATAAAGAAAACTAACAGAGTTTCTCAGAGATTCCCCAAGACAAAAAACGGAGAGAGAGAAATAGCTGATCTGACTCATTAACTGTATGTTAATACAGTGGTTAAATCCAGTTTTTGGATGGTTAAAATATGACCGATTCCAGAAGATAAGGGTGTCAAATGAGAGTGCTACGAGCCCATCAATGAGCTCGCCGACGCCACCCGCGATATGCGCTGCGCTATTGCATCGCTGGTGCAGGAGCTTGAGGCAGTTGACCCGGTTTACATCACAGAGAATTAAGGTCGCTGGCGGTTGGATTAATAAACATCTGGTCATACCAATTAGTCTGTGCTGTAATGACACCCTTAGAAGCCGTCAATCCGACGTTTCACTTTATAGATATGATTAGGTGAAGGTTTGTCATGAAAACTCAAGTTAACTCCTCAGGCGATAGACTCTATCGGCAACTTGTCCTGAAAATCCTGAATCTCATGGGCTCTGGAGAATATCCTGTTGGCAGTCGGTTGCCATCAGAGCGTGAGTTGGCGGAGCGTTTTGCTGTAAGTAGGCCTACAATCCGCGAAGCAATTATTGCGCTTGAAGCCCAAGGCGTAGTTTCGGTTAAGACAGGATCTGGCGTCTATGTTCGTGAGCGGCAGTCAGATGTTCTCAGTCTGGGCCAGTCAGTGAGCCCCTTCGAGCTTATAGAAGCCAGGGTTTATATCGAGGGTGAGGTTGCGGCGCTTGCGGCATCGCTTATTACTGATGAGCAGTTGCATACGCTGCGAGGTCTTCTGACCGAGATGGCTAAGGAAAATATTCAAGACGAGGCCTCTTCATTTGGGGCGGATAGAAAGTTCCACTCAGTGATTTCGGACGCATCGAGTAACCGCATACTAGGATTGTTTATCACCCAGCTATGGGAGGCTCAGGAGACATTGCCAAATATCCGAATGGCGCACTCGGCGGTCTGTATGAAAGACACAGAGCGGCGTATGGCAGAGCATGAGGCTATTTTTGATGCGCTTAAGTCCCGTGATCCAAACGCTGCACGCGCCGCCATGCGCAGCCATTTCGCGCGTATGTTGACTGCGCTGCATGAGACCACCGAGGAGGCGGCCTTGAAAGAAGCTAAGTTGAACGCATCCAAGATTCGAGAGCGCTTTTCTTTCGAGCGTATGGTCGATTAACTGGGCGCTTTCGCCACGCCCCCCCTCCACACAGATTATTGGTTCCATCTTTTGCCTAGCCGTTACTGCTAGGCATTGGGACCATCGTAATTATTAATCTAAATTTCTTTTTTATATTTCCCGCTTAAGGCACATCCTTCAGGCTGAATAGGTGTTTGCGCGCTGTGTTCGCGTAAAACAGCAAAGTAATCTGTATATATAGGCGTAAAGATGAAGGTGTTTGTCCAATATTTCAGTATTGGTATTACAAATATAGTTGACAGATATTGTTTGTTTGGTTAGTTTAGCGTCGGTTGTATTAAACTTAACAGGGGAAAAAGCATGAAACCAAACAACTATAAGAAGCAAGGTGGCTTAAAGGGGGCGAATACTTTCCGTCTTACCTTGGCCGCAGCACTGGTGAGTTCTTTCACCGCGAGCTTGAATGCACAGGAAGCTCAAATCGAAGAGGTTGTAGTTAGTGGTATTCGCTCATCTCTGGCCACTGCGCTAGAGGAGAAACGATCTGCTTCTAACTTAATCGAAGTGATTCAGGCCGAGGACATTGGTAAGTTGCCAGATCAAAACTTGGCAGAAGTTCTTGAAAATGTCACTGGTGTTCAAATTACTCGTACCGCCGGTATTGGTACAGGCGTTCAGATTCGTGGTACCAACGCGAACAGAGTAGAAATCAATGGCGTATCGACTGTGGGCTCAGGTTCTGGTCGTAGTGGTATTGATTTTGAAGATGTAAACGCATCAATCATTTCCTCTGTTGAGGTTACTAAGGCCTCAGAGGCAAAAACCATTGAAGGTTCTGTCGGTGGTACTATCAATCTAAGAACTATTCGCCCGCTTGAGCTTGAAGAGACTCTGGGCAGTCTTCGCGTTCAGATTGAAGATAGCAGTCTCACCTCCGATGGTTCTAAGCCAAGATATTCTGGCGCCTGGGGTGATAAGTGGACTACTGATGCCGGTGAGTTCGGTGTTGTTATCAGTGGTAGTGTTACAGAGCAAGAAGCTGTTTCGTTCCGTCCTCGTACTGACCGTGACAACATCGCTTCGCCTGTTGGCGCAAATCCAGCTGAATTTCTGGGTATCCAGTTCCTGGTTCAGGAACAAGAAAATGATGATTACGACACGACTAACCTAGCAACCACTTTTGAGTGGGCGCCTAATGACAACCTCAAGTTTCATATGGACGTGATCATCAATGAGCAAGAGCGCAGTCGCGATCAGTACAGATTGCAGGCCTCTGGTGTTAGCTCACTGAGACAGCTGAGCATTCCTACTGCGTTTGAAACTGTTGACTTCGGCGTTGGCCCCGGTCTGTTCCCTGCTGCCCTTGCGGGTACGCTAGAGCCTGATCTGGCAAATGACGATGATGATCCCAACTTGCGTTTTTCGAGTGAAACAAATTCTCGAGTGACTGATAGTGACGTGTTCTCTATCGGTGGTGAATGGCAGAATGACAGACTGACTGCCAGCTTTGAGCTGTCAAGCAGCAACTCCGATACTGTGAGCCCTAACCTCAGCACTACGTTGAACTTTATTAACCCAAACTGTCCTCTTGATGGTCCTATTGATGATTCGGGCACAAGTAACGATAACTGTGTTCCATTCATTTATGACCTGTCTGGTGGGACGCTATCATTTGGTGTGAACTACGATTCTCCATTTGCTCCAGATCCGTCTGACCTGCTGGATCCAGCTAATGTTGTTCTGGATCAGGTTTCCGTAGATCGCAATACCAATGAAAACTCAGAAGATGCTCTGCGTATTGATTTCTCTTATGAGTTGGATTGGAAATCAGTAAGTTCCGTTGATTTTGGTTACCGTTACAATGAGTCTTCAAGCAAGTTTGAAGATATTGGTGACCGTATTGGTGGCTTTAGTAAAATGGTAGATAGCCCCAACGGTACTTCGTTTGCAGAACTATTGGTTGCGGGACCCACTAACTACAATGCTGGTGATGGTCGTGATCTTTACATTCGCAACTTCCTGCTTCTGGATCCAGATCGCTCTTTCTCTGATCCTGAGGGAACCATTGAAATTCTTCAGAACGCAGTGATAGCTCACGATCCTAATAGCCCTGATATTTTGAATGTTCAGTCTAGCGAAAATGCGTTTTATGACGTAAGTGAAGAGACTTCAGCGCTGTACGGTCAGGTAAATTTTGAGCATGGTATTTTCCGCGGTAACTTCGGTCTCCGCTGGATTGAAACTGAAGTTGACTCAGTAGCCTTTGGGCCAGCTGACGTGAACGGTGTTAGATCTTTAACCTCAACAAAAGGTAAGTATGATTTTGTACTTCCTCGCTTGAACATTGTGGCTACGGTTAGAGACGACCTGCTGGTTCGTATGGGCTATGGCTCAGACATCAGACGCCCAGGGTTTAACAACCTCAACACAGGTTTCACCTTTGATCCAAGTGAGAACGCGTCTGTTTCACTGGGTAATCCCGGCCTAGAGCCTGAAGAAGTTGATTCATTCGATATTTCTGTCGAATGGTACTTTGCTCCTTCAGCCGTAGTAAGTGTCGGTTACTTCTCTAAAGATCGTACCAATATCTTTGGTCAGGACTTTGAGGGTGCGTTATTGACCCCGAGTGACGAGTTCTTCGCGGATGGTTTTGTTCGCGAGACTGATCCCTCATGTCCTGGTGGCGGTATCTATAACCCGGAAGTAGTGCCCAATGTATTGGGTGATCCAGCACAAACCGGTATGTGTGTTGATTTCACTCAGCCTGGTAACGATCCGGCTACCACTACTCAGTCAGGTATTGAGCTTGCTTTCCAATATGATCTTTCAAGCTTTGAAGATTCTCTTGGTTGGGCATCTGGCTTCGGCGTGATTGCCAACTACACCAAGCAAGAATTCAAAGGCGGTTCTGAGGTAGATGCTACTTCTGGTCGTGGTTTGACTGTTTTGGGTGACGTGAGCATCGATCGCGGCCTGCTTGATTTCTCTGAAGACGCTTATAACTTTACTGTCTTCTATGAGAAGTATGGCGTGTCAGCCAGAATGCGTTACACCTGGCGTGAAGGCTTCCGTACCAATGACTTTGCTGGCGGCGCTAACACAAGTGGCAGCAGCACATTCAGCTTCCCAGTCCACACTCTGGACCGTGGTCAGCTGAATGCAAGCATCAACTATGATGTGAATGACCAGTTGAATATTGGCCTTGAAGTTGTGAATCTCACGGAAGAAGGTATTGATCAGCACTGTGTTAGCGAAACAGGCCCCCTCTGTTTTGTCGGCATACCTGATCGTCGTATCACTGCGGGCGTTAGCTACAGATTCTAGCCTGCGGGACCTGGATACTAACATTGAGTACTATGTTGTATAAAAATGGTAACTAGGTCATTAAGAAGCCCCGGCAACTTGCTGGGGCTTTTTTTCTGTTTAATTTCGACTTTTCTGTAATGGCCTTGAGAGATATCTGGCTAATTCAGCTTTAGATTAGAGCATTAGGGACGTTTATATGCGCGAATCCTGGCGGTGGTTTGGGCCCAATGACCCGGTCACTATTAATGATATAAGACAAACTGGTGCTACTGATGTGGTTAGCGCTCTGCACGCTATCCCTACAGGAGAAGTATGGTCAGTTGAGGCAGTGCAGGTCCACCAGCAGCTTATAGAGCAGTCTGAATCCGGACTGTCGCAACTGCGCTGGACTGTAGTGGAGAGTATCCCAGTCCATGAGGATATTAAGTTAGCGCGGCCCAATCATCAAAGATATATAGACAATTGGATTGCTTCCATGGAGAACTTGGCGGCCTGTGGCGTCAAGGTAATATGCTATAACTTTATGCCGGTTATTGACTGGACGCGGACTGATCTAAGGTTCCAACTTTCCAGTGGTGCCTATGCTTTGCGTTTTGATCAGCATAAATTTGCGGCATTCGATCTTTTTATTCTTAAGCGTGCTGGTGCAGAAGCGGACTACAGCGAGCTTGAGATTACCTGTGCACAACAGCGGTATGAGGCTATGTCCGAGGCTGAGCGCGTCCAGCTAACGAGCAATATTATTGCGGGTCTGCCTGGCAAAATGACTGGCGCCTACAGCCTCGATGAGTTCAGAGCCATGCTCCACAACTATCGAAATATTACCCGCGATGACTTGCGCGCAAATTTGGTTGCTTTCCTCGCGCAGGTATTGCCCCGGGCTGAGGCTCTGGGGGTAAAGTTGGCCATACACCCCGATGATCCACCCTGGGATATGTTTGGACTGCCGCGAATTATTTGCACAGCAGCAGACCTCGACTATTTTTTTGATGCCTTGCCCAGCTCTGCCAATGGCATGACGCTCTGTGTTGGCACCTATGGCAGTCGTTCGGATAATGATTTACCTGCGATGGCGCGACAATTTGGGTCACGCATTCACTTTTCTCATCTGCGTGGTGTTTGTCTCGACCCCGATGAGCCGCGTTCATTTTATGAGGCCAGTCACTTGGACAGCGACATTGACATGGTTGCGGTTATCAAGCAGTTGCTTATCGAGGAACTGCAGCGGAGCCGCACCGGTGCCAGCAATGCGGATATCTATATTCGCCCAGATCATGGCCATCAAATGATGGATGATATCAATAAAACGGTTAATCCAGGTTATTCAGGTATCGGTCGGTTAAAAGGTTTGGCTGAGGTGCGCGGGGTGATCCGAGCTGTATCAGCTCAGATGGCCGAGCAAGACAATGATCAGCATAGATAAGGCAGGCGTTTAAATGAATCAATCCTTTGCGCAAAAATTCTCGAAAACCCTAGGGCTATTTCTCCCGGGCATTTTTCTACTGGGATTTAATATTGGCACTGGTAGCGTAACTGCAATGGCTGTGGCCGGCGCCGACTATGGCATGTCATTGCTCTGGACCATCGTTGCGTCCTGCCTTTGCACATTTTTTATGATCAATTTGTACGGACGGTATACGCTGGTTACCGGCGAGACAGCACTGCAGGCCTTTCGCGCGCATATCCATCCCGGGGTTGGCGTCTTTTTTATCATTGCCTTAACCGCCGGCGTCTGTGGCAGTGTGATGGGCGTGATGGGTATTGTTGCTGAGATTTGCTACGAATGGTCAAAATCGGTAGTGGAGGGCGGCGTGGCGCCGACCTACTTTGCTGGGTTCTTTGTGGCGCTGGTTTATTTTATTTTCTGGAATGGAAAAACTGAGTTTTTTCAACGCAGTCTGGCGGTTATTGTTGCGGTTATGGCGGCCTGTTTTTTAATTAACTTTTTTATCATGATGCCGCCCCCAGGGGATATTGTTAGAGGGTTGTTGCCCAGTATTCCAAATGTACCTGTGGACTCAGGAAAGAGTGCATTGCTGGTGATTGCCTCTATGGTGGGCACCACGGTTTTTTCTGGCCTGTTTATTATCCGCACGACGCTGGTTAAAGAGGCGGGTTGGACCATGGCTGATTATCAGCATCAGCGAAATGATGCGGCTTTCTCTGTATTGCTGATGTTTGTGGTCAGTGCCGCAATTATGGCGGCTGCCGCTGGAACGCTCCATGCTGAGGGTGTCGGCTTATCCAAGGCCTCGCAAATGATCCCGCTATTGGAGCCCCTTGCCGGATCCATGGCGGTGACTATATTTGCTGTTGGTCTGGTGGCGGCTGGTGTTTCTTCGCAGTTCCCCAATGTACTTATGTTGCCCTGGTTGATTTGTGACTACTCCCAGTCGGCGCGAAATATGACTTTGGGCAGGTACCGTATCCTAGTGCTGCTAATCTCGCTGCTAGGTCTAGTGGTGCCGATTTTTGAGGCCAGGCCGCTGGTTGTGATGATTATTTCTCAGGCCTTTAATGCCGTGATTCTGCCAGCGACCGTCGCCTGTATTTTTTATTTAAGCAATCGCAAAGATCTTATGGGCGAACAGATTAATCACTGGTCTGCCAATATTATTCTCGGTCTTATTTTGCTGTTCGCACTTTTCACATCCAGTGTTGGCGTTAGAGGCCTATGGCAGATGCTTTAACTCTGTGAGATTGATTGTTTAGGTTGGCTCGTGGTCTGGAAACTATAAAAACTAATCTGTAGAAGAAAGGGGCGACATTTTGAAAATTCGAGACATTAAAGTTTTTGCCTGCTGTCCGGGAAGAAATTTCGTCACTGTAAAGGTTATTACAGATACTGGTGTGTACGGTTTGGGAGATGCCACAGTGAATGGCCGTGAGATGGCCGTGGTTGCCTACCTTGAAGAGCATGTGGTTCCCTGTTTGATTGGTCGTGATCCCCAGGCCATTGAGGATATTTGGCAATATCTCTATAAAGGTGCCTATTGGCGCAGAGGTCCCATTACCATGGCTGCTATCGCCGGCATAGATATGGCGCTCTGGGATATCAAAGGTAAATTAGCAGATATGCCTCTGTACCAAATGCTAGGCGGAAAAAGCAGGACTGGGGTTACGCTCTATGCCCATGCCAATGGCGAGACTATTGGGGATACTATCAACAAGGCCCAGTCACAGATCAATCAGGGTTTTAAGGCTGTGCGCCTGCAATGTGCGGTTCCCGGGCTAGAGGTCACCTATGGTGTGCTTGGTGATAAAAAAGATTATTACGAACTGCAGGGCAATCGGCCTCTGCCGCCGGAAGAGCAGTGGTCGACGGCGAAATACTTCAATATGATCGAAGAGCTGTTTTGTGAGGCTCGCAAGCAGTTAGGTCCTGAGGTCAAGCTTTTGCATGATGTGCATAGTCGCCTAACGCCCATAGAGTCGGCCAGACTAGGAAAACTTTTAGAGCCATACAACTTATTTTTTTTGGAAGATGTTTGTATAGCAGAAAATCAGGATAACCTTCAGCTGGTGCGTCAGCACACCACAATCCCATTGGCTATTGGTGAAACCTACAACAGCATATGGGACTGTAAAGAGCTTATTCAAAATCAATCCATCGACTTTATTAGAACCGCGGCCACTCATGCCGGTGGTATAACTGCTATGCGGCGTATTGCCGACTTCGCCAGCCTTTTTAATGTGCAAACCGCACCCCATGGTGCGCCGGACCTATCGCCCATATGTTTTGCCGCCCATATTCATCTGAACACCTGGACCCATAACTTTGGTATCCAAGAATATGTGGGCCCTGGCAATGAGCAAGTTCAGAAGATCTTTAGTCATGATATTGAGGTCAAAGACGGTCTTGCGTTTGTCAGCGAGGCACCTGGTCTTGGCGTTGATTTTGATGAGCTAGCCGCCGAGCCCTATCCCTATAAAAGGTCCTATTTGCCAGTCAGTCGTCTGGAAGACGGCACAGTTTGGAACTGGTAGGCACCTACTTTCCCATATTTATAACAAGAGATAAAAACAAAAGATGAGTAATAAACTAAGAGTATTGGTTCATGGAACGGGCTTTGCCGGTCAGGGGCACACCGAAGCCTTCAGATATGCCGGTGCAGAGGTCGTCGGCATAGTGGGTCGAACAGAGTCAGTGGTCAAAGAAGTGGCCGAGGCCTCAGCTATTCCGTACGCAGGCACTGACTGGCAACAAGCGCTGGATCATTGTCAGCCAGATATTGTTTCAATCGCAACCCCCGGCGGTGCTCATTTTGAACCCATTGCACTTGCCATTGCTCAGGGATGTCATGTGTTCTGTGATAAGCCCCTCACTGAGTCTGGTGAGACATCCCAGCGGCTATATGAAATGGCGGTGGACAAAGGAGTCAAGACTGCATTTGCCGCAAGTTTTCGTTATATGCCCCATGTGATCCATGCCAAAAAGCTGGTGGCTGAGGGGATGATTGGTGAACCTTTAGAGGTGGAATGCATCTCGCACTTTAATCTTGAAAGAGATATTCCCTATGGCTGGTCTCATCGTAAGGAGGATGGAGGTGGTCGGCTCAACAACAATTTCACCCATAAGCTGTCGATCGTCACGTCTGTGGTAGGTGAAAAAATTCTCTCGATTATGGGAGAGGTACGTGATGACTTGGTTAGAGCGCCAATTGTCGAGGGTGTGCATAATTTTAAAACGCGCAGAGACTTTATTCCTAAAGATATTAACGCCCCCTCTCTGAAATGGGGTGAGTCTAATGTGGAGTGGACCTATACAGTGCTGGCGCAGCTGCAAAGCGAATACGCCACTCGGCCAGTCTCAGTCCTGTTTAAGCATGGCGGCCTTAATCCTCGCTTCCATGAAGACCATATTGTTTTTTATGGCAGCAAAGGCGCTATTTATATCAAAGGTCATTATGGCAGTGGTCCGCTTTATCTGTATGGCGATAACCAGGAGTGGTGCGAGCTAGTTCTGCCCGATGAGATTGCAGTCAATATTCCTGAGGTGGAAGGCGATACAGAGAGAAACTGGCGCTACCTGATTAGGGAGCTGGTTAATGATATTAGTGGTAAGCGCGTAGCGCCTTATCAAACTTTCAGGGAAGGCAGTCAGTACCAACAGCTGATCGATATTATCCGTGAGAACAATCATCTGGTAGACGTCAGTCATCTGTAGAAAAAATATAAGCAACCACTACAAGAGGGGAAGGCATGACCTATGAGTATCTGGTAATTGCAGGTTATTTCCTGTTGGTGTCCAGTATTGCGTTTGTTTTTAAGCGCATGGCCAAGCAGTCAACCAGTGATTATTTTCGCGGTGGTGGCCGAATGCTCTGGTGGATGGTGGGCTCCAGTGCCTTTATGGCGCAGTTTTCTGCCTGGACATTTACCGGCGCCGCAGGCAAAGCGTTTACTGATGGATTTGCGGTGTGCCTAGTGTTTTTTGCCAATACATTCGCGTACTTCTGTGGTTGGGCCTACTTCTCGCATCGCTTTCGTCAGATGCGCGTCGATACGCCCACGGAGGCAATCCGGCGGCGGTTTGGTGGTCAAAATGAGCTGTTTTTCTCCTGCGCGCTTATTATATTTACCCTTATTAATGCGGGCATTTGGCTCAATGCATTGGGTGTATTTGCCAGTGCTGTTTTTAATGCTGACATCAGTTTAACCATAGTGATTACTGGCCTCACTGTTCTCCTAGTCTCTGTGCTGTCTGGCGCTTGGGGCGTCGTAGCCTCCGACTTTGTTCAGACTCTGGTGGTCGCTGTAATATCTCTCGCCTGCGCGCTGGTGGCGCTGGTAAAGGTTGGGGGCCCTGTGCGGTTGGTGAGTGACTTTCCCGCGGGCTTTCTGATGGGGCCTGATATGAACTATGGTTTGTTACTCGTCGGCACATTTGTGTTCTTCTTGGCCAAACAGTTAATCACCATAATGAATCTCAATGATTCATTTCGTTTTCTCAATGCCAGAGACTCTGTTCATGCACGCAAAGCCGCGCTGCTAGCCATGGGGCTAATGGGTGTTGGCAGTATTATCTGGTTTATTCCCCCCTGGGCATCTGCCATTCTTTATCCTGACGCGGCCTCAGCCTATCCAGAACTTGGCAATAAAGCGGGCGACGCTGTCTATCTTGTGTTTGTGCGCAACGCAATGCCTCTAGGAACAGTTGGGCTTTTGTTGGCCGGGCTATTTGCTGCATCCATGTCCTCTATGGACTCGGCCCTGACGAAGAATTCAGGTATTTTTATCCGCAGTATCTATCAGCCAATTTTGGCTAAAAGAGGCAAGCAGGCGGGTGACCGTCAGCTGTTGAGGCTGAGTATGGTACTCAGCTTTTTGAGTGGTGTTGTGGTTATTGCGATGGCGCTATTTTTTAAGTCATTGAAAGAGCTCAGTCTATTCGATCTTATGATGTCAGTATCCACCATGATTCAGGTACCTCTGTTGATTCCGCTGATTGTGGGTATTTTTATTAAGAGAACACCCACTTGGGCACCCTGGGTTACGGTAATCCTAGGCTTGTTTGTGTCTTGGTTTATGAAAGACATATTGACCCCTCAGGTTTTTGCCAGCTGGATCGGCTTGGATGAACTCAGTCGCAGAGAAGGGGTAGATATGAATCTTATGCTGACATTAGCCGCGCATGTGTTAGTCACTGCCGGATTCTTTTGTCTGTCGACACTGTTCTATAAAGACGACCAGGATAGTTTGCGGCTTGAGCGAGAGGCGTTCTTCGTTGACTTGGAAACGCCAGTGATCGCCGACGCTCAGCAGGATGGCTATGATCGTCAGCAACGCAGCAAGCTGGGAGTTATGGTCAGCATTATGGGCGCAGGTGTTTTTCTTATGATATTTATTCCAAATCCACTTTGGGGGAAATTGATGTACCTTTGCTCCGCAGCTGTCATTTGTGGCATAGGTTTATTGCTAGTAAGGAGTGCTCGGCATGATCAGAAAGCAAACTGAGGGCAGTCGATCTGCCCACTCAATTAGCGTACAAAGGTGAAAATGATGGCGTTGCGAATACTTGCATATAAATTGGTCGGTGCTTCTCTTTTAACGGTCTCGTTAGCTGCCTTTGCAGGTAAGCAGGTTGAGCTTACGCAGGGAGTAGACCAATCTGCAGGCGGAGGAGCGGCTTACGTGATTACCACAGCCTCAGCGATCTGGTACTTGGAAAAGCAGGGTGGCGGCCTCTCTAGTATGGTGGATAGGGATGGCATAGATTGGCTTGGCTTTCACACGGAGCCAGGCTCTGGCTGGAAAGGGGAGTATCGTGGGTTCCCGAATGCCATTCACCGTCAGGACGGCAATTATTTTCATGCCATGAATGCTGGCACAGACCCATCAACCTCTGAGGTAGAAATTGTGGCCGACGATCACGTGCGCATTGCTTTTACCTCTGGCAATGCAAAGTGGCGGGGCGTTTGGGATTTTTTTCCGGACCGTTGCGACTTCACTATGGTTAAGGTCAGTGAGGGATATAAGTACTGGGTCCAGTATGAGGGTGTGCCAGGAGGCGAGATGGACGCTACTGATTTTTGGTACTCCTCCAAAGATAGTCGGCGGAGACCTATTGGCGAGCACTTTATTGGAGATCTACCTGCGCCGGAATGGATGGCTTTTGGCGATCAAGATTCACCCCGCATGCTCTATCTTCTACATCACGAGGATGATGACTTGCCAGACGACTATGTTAGTAGACCCTATATGACAGTCCTTGGCTTTGGGCGGCATAACAAAAACAAATATCTAGATACCGTTGGAACCTTCTCGATTGGTTTTGTTGAATCAACAGATTATTCCCGTATTGAGCAGATTATTAAGCAGATTCTAGACTGATTTTAACCCGACAGGGTAGTTGCTAGATTCTGGTAAGCTACTGTTTACTCTTTGGTAATACCATCAGCATTGCTGTAGAACCAATGCTGGCTTTAAAAAAAAGGTTTAATAAGGGCCAATCGGATATGGACAGTCGATTTGGTTATTTTGTCCGAATTCAGGTTTTCTACCTGATTGTCGAGTTATCAGGCCTTTATGTCCTGAAATCCTGTCTTTATGGGTTAAAAATCCACCATTATTTTGGTATGTCCAAATAAGTGCTATTGGTAATACATAAATATTTGACAGATTTGTTGTTTTTGTTTACTTTGAGGGCCATGTGGAGCCAAAGAGATGCCGATATTAAGGCTGAATGTTTGGTGCCGGATTAGCAGCTTTTGGGGATTAACTATGAGTCAGATTCAAGCCATGACCTACCAAATGGTTAAGCGATCTAAATTCGCACTATTGATCCTTGTCTGTTTCGGTATCTGTGCATGCTCCTTAGACAAAAGCGGGAGTGGTGAGCGTCTGGTGCATTCCCAGCAGGACTTTCAAGATGCGGTAAAGACCCTTGAGCCCGGTGATAGCATTGTTCTAGCAGATGGTGTTTGGAAAGACTTTGAAATTGTTTTTACCGGCGTGGGAACTGCAGAAAAGCCTATTAGCCTGACTGCTCAAACCAAGGGTAAGGTGATTATTTCTGGTCAATCTAACCTGCGTTTGGCCGGAGAGCATCTGTTGGTCTCTGGGTTGGTGTTTGCCAATGGCTATACGCCCACCGATGCAGTGATTTCATTTCGCAAGAGCAAGTCCGAACTCGCCAACCATTCTCGCGTGACCGAAGTAGTGATCGATAACTTCAGTAATCCAGAGCGCTTTGAAACAGACTCCTGGGTAATGATGTATGGCAAGCATAATCGCTTTGACCATAACCATCTGGAAGGAAAGCGCAACAAGGGCGTGACCATGGCTGTGCGTCTAAATACCGAAGACAGCCGGGAAAATTACCATCGCATTGATCACAATTACTTTGGTCCAAGGCCTGTATTGGGCTCCAATGGCGGCGAGACCCTGCGCATTGGTACCAGCCATTACTCCCTATCAAATTCATTTACCTTAGTAGAGAACAACTATTTCGATCGCTGTGATGGCGAAGTAGAAATAGTCTCTGTAAAAGCCGGTGGCAATTTACTGCGCGGCAACCTGTTCTATGAATCTCGAGGCACCCTGACCCTGCGGCACGGCAATGACAATGTGATCGAAGAGAATATCTTTCTGGGGAATGGGGTTGATCATACTGGCGGCATTCGGGTGATCAACAAGCGTCAGACCATCCGCAATAATTATCTTCAGGGGTTGACCGGTTACAGATTTGGCGGTGGCCTAGTGGTCATGAATGGCGTGCCCAATTCACCGATCAATCGCTACCACCAAGTGGATGGCGCAGTGATTGAAAATAATTCTTTGATTGAAGTTGCCCATATTCAGTTGGCTGCCGGCAGTGATGCGGAGCGCTCTGCAGTGCCTGTAAACAGCAAGTTTTCCAACAATCTTGTGTTCAATAAAAATGGCCGGGACGCGTTTACCCTGTATGACGATGTGAGTGGCATTCAGTTTGAGGCCAACGCGTTAAATGCTGTCGACAATCCGCAAATCAGTGACGGATTTACCAATCAAGCGGTTGAGCTGGAAACAGCGGCCAATGGGTTGCTGTATCCCCTAGCTGCTGTGGGTGCCAAGCGGGATATAGTGGTTCTGGATAAGCAGTTGGTCGGCCCAGCCTGGTATCCAAAAGCTGTAGCATCGGCCCGATTCGACACAGGTCGTACTATCGATATCAAGCCGGTTGCTGGTGCCTTGGAGCAAGCGGTTGCCGATGCTCAGGCTGGCGATATTATCCGTTTGGCGCCTGGAGACTACTTGGCGAGCAAGGTTCTGCAGGTCAATGTGCCTGTGACGCTTGTGGGTGACAATCAAGCGCAGATTCAATTTGAGCGCTCGACCTTATTTGAGTTAGGGGATGGTGGTAGCTTAAAACTCAGTGGGCTGAACGTCTCTGGAAAAAGCTCCCCCGACAATGTGGGTAATTCGGTGATTCGTACCAGCCCTTATTCGATGTTGGTCAATTATCAGGTCATGGTGGAGAACTCTCAATTTACTGATCTGGATGTGAACCGATATTTTAATTTTCTCAATGCGGCAAAAAGCACAATGGCCGATAGCATTGATATTGTTAATTCTCAGTTTATGAATGTCAGCGGTGCCATCTTAGGCCTGAATAAAGAGGCGGATGATTACGGTATTTTCAATGCAGACTATGTGAACATTACAGGGTCTCGCTTTGAAAATGTGCAGGGCTCGCTGGCCAATTTGTATCGGGGCGGAACCGACGAAAGTACCTTTGGCCCACATTTTTTGCTGACAGGATCAGCGTTAAAAAATGTCGGGGCAGGAAGCAAGAATAAGTTTCGCTCTTCTATCTATTTGCACGGTGTGCAGGTTACGCAGATTGAGAACAACGATTTTTCTGATAGCCCGGCTATAAAAATAGAACATACGGTCGGCGAACCTGTTACTCGCGTTGCTGAAAATACCTTTGCCGGTACGCCAGCACCAACGGTTGCCGAATTGCACAGTGATAAAGACAACACTGCAGTGATTACAGATAACATTTTTAAATAGGCCCAGCAGTTTGGTGGGTCAGTATTACCAGCGCACACAATTGGAGTTAGATCATGCAAACAGCAGCATTTTTATTCGGGGATGAGATAGCCGTCGAGCCTGTTGCTCCCGGTGTAACCCGAAAATTACTGGGTTTTAACAACCAGATAATGATGGTCAAAGTTTTCTTTGAAGAGGGTAGTGAGGGCTATGTCCACAGCCACTTCCACTCACAGGTAGCCTATGTTGAGCGCGGAGAGTTCGATGTGACAGTGGGGGATGAGACTAAGACGCTGACCGCTGGTGATTGCTTCTTTATGGAGCCAAATATAAGCCATGGTGCTGTGTGTAAAAAAGCTGGGGTTCTGATCGATGTGTTCAGCCCCATGAGAGAAGATTTTCTTGGGGAGAACAATTAATGAAAATTGCTAACCTTCGCTGGTGGGTGATCACATTGATCGCACTAGCCACTGTGATTAACTATATCGATCGCCAATCCATAGTGGTGCTTTGGCCGAGCATTGCTGCAGATCTCTACCCGGACAAGAGTGGCGATGAGCACAAAGAGATCTATGCCTTTATCTCGGTTGTGTTTATTTTCTCCTATGCCTTTGGTCAGGCAATCTTCGGTAAGATTTTTGACTGGATCGGTACGCGAATGGGCTTTGCCCTGTCTATTGGCATCTGGTCCATTGCTACGGCTCTGCACGCGTTTGCTAAGGGCGTTGTCACCTTTAGTATTTTCAGAAGTATCTTGGGTATTGCTGAGGCCGGTAACTGGCCAGGTGCGACCAAAGGTAATGCGGAATGGTTTCCAACCAAAGAGCGGGCGCTTGCTCAGGGTATTTTTAACTCCGGTGCCGCTATTGGTGGTCTGATTGCTATTCCGCTGATCGGTACTCTGGCGGTGTACTTCAGTTGGCAGGTAATCTTTATATTGATTGGTTTGCTGGGTCTGCTGTGGCTGATTCCCTGGATGATACTGGTTAAAGCACCGCCCAAGCAGCACCCTTGGATTACCGACGAAGAGCGGGAATATATTCTGACCGGTCAGCAAAATGAGCAACTGAGTGAAGATGGCGAATCCGATGAGGGCTATAACCCCTCTACTGGAGAGCTTCTCTCTCACAAGCAGAGCTGGGGTGTGATTATCTCATCAGCCTGTATTGACCCTATTTGGTGGCTGTTTATCTTCTGGATTCCCATCTACCTGTTCGAGGTATTTGGTATGGACGTTAAGCAAGTAGCCCTTTATGGCTGGGTGCCATACGTAGGGGCTATGTTGGGCGCATTCTTCGGCGGACTACTGGCTCAAAATAGATTTAAGGCTGGCTGGGATGCCAACAGTACTCGCAAGCTGATCATTACATTGGGCTGCCTAATTATGCTGCCCGCACTGCTAGCTATGGCGAGCCCTGGTACCCCGGTAGTTGCTGTATTGCTGATGGCAGTGATTCTGTTTGGTTTCCAGACAGCGATCGGCAATGTGCAAACCCTCCCCAGTGACTTCTTTGGCGGCAAGACCGTAGGCACTCTAGCAGGGCTTGCCGGTATGGCTGCGAAGCTTGGCGCTGTGGGTCTAACTTCTCTGGTGCCATTTTTGACGGCGGGCGGTAATTACGCGCCGGCCTTCTTTATCGGTGCTGGTCTGGCTTTGGGAGCCTTAGCAAGCATCTGGATACTCTGTCCCAAAATTGAACCACTGAGCGCAAAGCGCTAGTTGTTAATAAACACCAGTTAAAGATTAAACAAACTTAAATTACATAATTTATTAGGGAGTAATACATGACAAGCCCCGTCATTGGTTTTATCGGTCTCGGTCTTATGGGCGGCAATATGGTAGAAAACCTGCAAAATAAAAATTTCAAGCCCATAGTTATGGATCTCAATCCAGAGGCTGTAGCGGCCGTAGCAGCTCGCGGTGGCTCAGAGGCCAGTTCTGCTGCTGAGCTAGCAGCAGCCAGCGATATCATTATGCTGTGTCTGACCACCTCTACTGTGGTAGAAAAGGTTATGCATGGAGACGATGGCATATTGGCTGGTATCAAAGAAGGCGCTGTAGTGATCGATTTCGGCACCTCGATTCCTGCTTCCACTCGTCAATTAGGTGCAGAATTGGCTAAAAAGGGCGCTGGCATGGTAGATGCGGCCCTTGGTCGCACACCGGCCCACGCCAAAGATGGCCTGTTAAATATTATGGCTGCCGGCGACAAAGACACCTTTGATAAAGTTAAGCCGATCCTTGATATGCAAGGTGAAAATATCTTCTACATGGGCGCTCTTGGCGCAGGCCACACCACTAAGTTGATCAATAATTTTATGGGTATGACCACCGTCTGCGCTATGTCCCAGGCCTTTGCCGTGGCTGAGAGCGCCGGGGTCGATGGCCAGCAGTTATTCGATATTATGTCCACCGGGCCATCAACTTCACCTTTTATGCAATTTTGTAAAAACTACGCTGTAGACGGTGTTAGCGATCTCGGCTTCTCGATTGCCAATGCAAATAAGGATCTGGGGTATTTCCTAGAGATGGTTCAGGGGCTGGGCACTGTATCTCAGATCGCTGAGGGCACTTCAGCAAACCTGCAGGCTGCGTTCGATGCAGGTATGGGCAACGGCAATGTTCCAGAAGTTTTTGATTACTACCGTCAACTTAAAAAGTAATAAAGCCGCGGTTGATCGCGCAGAGTCTGTACCAGCATAGTATTGGAGAGGATGAAACTGGATATGAAACATCAGGGAAAAGTAGCAGTGGTGACTGGTGGCGGTAGAGATATAGGTAGAGCTATATCACTGCGCCTAGCAGCGGAAGGGGCTAAGGTAGTTGTAAACTATCATGGCAGTCATGATCTGGCCCAGGAAACCCTTGACGAGATTACATCTGCCGGTGGTGACGCGATCCTGTTTAAAGGTGATATGACATCCCCTGAGGACGTAGAAGCGCTGGTGGCCAAAACCACTGACAGCTTCGGCTCTGCCATAGATATATTGGTCAATGTGGCCGGCGGCCTGGTGGCCCGAAAAACCATTGATGAAATGGACCTAGAGTTTTTTAATCAGGTTATGGCCCTCAATCTTACGTCTACCTTTTTGGTTACCAAAGCGGTTGTGCCCTATATGTCGGCTGGTGGTGCCATAGTCAACTTTTCGTCTCAGGCAGGTCGAGATGGCGGAGGCCCCGGAGCCTGCGCCTATGCAACCTCTAAAGGCGCAGTGATGACATTTACTCGGGCAATGGCTAAGGAGCTTGGGCCCAAGGGTATCCGAGTTAATAGCCTCTGCTGCGGTATGATTAGCACAAGGTTTCATGATCAATTCAGCAAGCCAGAAGGGCGGAAACTGGTTGCAGGGAATACACCGTTGCGCCGGGAGGGAGCTCCCGATGAGGTGGCTGATACAGTCAGCTTTCTGGCCTCCAGTGAAGCCGGATTTGTGTCGGGAATCAATATGGATGTAAACGGTGGCCTGGTGTTCTCCTGAGCACTTAATTTAAAACTTAGATGAAGAAACGAAAAACTATGCGCAATAAGGTTGCTGTTATCGGTGAGTGTATGCTCGAAGTGAGCACTATGGGTGGTGAATGGAATCGTTCCTCATTGCCTGCAGGGCTATCCTTTGGTGGCGATACGCTTAATACGGCTATATATCTCGCCCGTCTGGGCATTGACGTGGACTATGTCTCCGCCGTAGGTGATGATGATATGAGCGGCTGGATGCTGGAGCAGTGGCGCGCTGAAGGTGTTGGCTGCGATCTAGTGAACCGGATAGAAAACACAGTTCCTGGACTGTACCTGATACAGATTGATGAGCAGGGCGAGCGATCATTTCGCTACTGGCGTGCAGATTCTCCTGCCTCCCGCATGTTTGACGATGCTGCTGAAGCAGAAGTTATGTTTGAAAAGCTGTCTGCCTATCAGCATATCTATTTGTCCGGTATTAGCCTTGCAATTTGCACAGAAGCTGCGCGGTACAGACTGTTCGACTTCCTAACAGGTTATCGTGCCAAGGGGGGAGAGGTTATTTTTGATGGTAACTATCGCCCTCGGCTCTGGGCCAGTCCAGAAGTTGCGCGAGATGCTTACGAGACCATGTATCGTCTGGCAGATTTAGTGTTGCCCAGTGATGAAGATGAGGCATTGTTATTTGGCCCCGAGAACCCAGATCAGGTTGTGGCGAGATTGAAGTCTCTGGGCGCGACAGAGATTGTGCTAAAGATGGGTGAGGGCGGCTGTTTGATCGGTGCGGAATCAGGCCTGGTTGCTGTGCCAGCAGAAATCGTCACAGTGGTGGATTCAACCGCGGCCGGGGACTCTTTTAACGCTGGGTTTATAGCTGCAAGATTTAATGGTCAAGATATCCCGGATGCTTGCCGGGCGGCAAATCGTCTGGCTGCCACGGTGATTCAGCATCGAGGTGCAATGATTCCTTTAGACGCTATGCCCGGATGAAGTCGAGCTTAAACCTCAAATTCTAAACAAGAGCCTCTAACCTGCATTATCTGGAGTATTAATGAAACTCATCAAAGTAAAGACCATGCTGCTGACATTGCTGGCGATGATTATGTCGCTGGAGTTACAGGCCCAAGAGCATCCTAAGCTAATTATGACCAAAGCCGGTGTCGAGAAAATTAGAGCCAATCTTGGTCAGGTGCCCTTATTTGATGCCTCTGTTGCTGCGGCAAAAGCCCAGGTCGATATTGAAATCGCCAATGGTATAGATACGCCTATTCCTAAAGATTATTCAGGCGGTTACACCCATGAACAGCACAAGCGCAATTTTTTTACTGCCCAAAAGGCTGGGGCGCTGTATCAGATTCTGGATGACGAAAAATATGCCATCTATGTTCGAGATATGCTGTTTCAGTACGAGGCAATGTACGCTGATTTACCGCGGCATCCCAAAACTCGGTCCTATGCGCGGGGCAAATTATTTTGGCAATGCCTGAACGATAGTAATTGGCTGCTCTACATGGCCCAGGCCTATGATGCGATCTATGAGTTTTTGTCAGAGCAGGAGCGGCAGACCCTGAACCAAAATCTGTTTCGACCCTTTGCCGATTTTATTTCTCTAGAGAACCCACAGTTCTACAATCGGATACATAATCACAGCACCTGGGGCAATGCTGCCGTCGGTATGATTGGGCTGGTTATGGATGATCAAGAGCTGATCGACAGGGCTCTTTACGGCATTGTAGATGATGGCCTCGAAGTGGGCTTGAAGGACGATGACGGTGGTTTTATCAAGGTTGAAGGGCAGAAGGCTGGTTTTCTGGCCAACTTGGAGGAACCATTCTCACCAGATGGATACTATACCGAAGGCCCTTATTACCAGCGCTATGCCATGTACCCCTTCCTGGTTTTCGCGTTGGCAATGGAGAATGCAAAACCCCAGTTCAAGGTATTCCAGCACAAGAATAATGTTCTACTTAAAGCAGTCAATGCTCTGCTTAATTTATCCGACGCCGATGGCAATTTCTTCCCGCTCAACGATGCACAAAAAGGTATGTCTTACTTTTCGCCCAGCTTGGTGACCGCCGTTGATATTGCCTACCATTACGGTGATAAGGATCCACAGTTGCTGAGTGTTGCGCAGAAACAGAACGCAGTGCTACTGGATCAATCAGGCCTGTCTGTGGCGATGGCTATACGGGGTGGTAAGACCCTGCCTTTTGTTAAAAAATCGATCAATCTCAGAGATGGGGCCAATGGCCAGCAGGGCGGCGTTGGCGTGTTGCGGATCGGTGAAGAAGATTTGACGCTGGTATACAAGTATGCCGCTCAGGGTTTAAGCCATGGCCATTACGATAAGCTGTCGTTTTCACTCTTTGATAAAGGTGATGAGATTCTTCAAGATTATGGTTTGGTGCGCTTTGTAAATATTGAGCAAAAGGGCGGTGGTAATTATCTCAAAGAGAACAAAACCTGGGCCAAGCAGACCATTGCTCACAATACCCTTACACAGAATCAAACCTCCCACTTTAATGGTCAATACGAGGTCGGCAGTAAGCATCATTCAGAGCTTTATCTATTCGATGCCTCAAGAGATGATATTAAGATTGTGAGTGCCAAGGAGAGCAATGCCTACCCAGGGACAGAAATGCATCGAACCATGGCTATACTGGCGCTTAATAATTTTGCCAAACCCCTGGTACTGGATCTGATGAGAGTTACATCAGCGACCGAGAATGATTATGACCTGCCGTACTATTTTATGGGTCAGGTTCTCAAGACTAACTTTGACTATGACAGGCCCTCTACGTTGGTGCCCATGGGCGAAGATAATGGTTACCAGCATCTTTACCTCGAAGGCATAGGCAAGCCATCGTCTCTAAGCACTCAATTTGATTGGTTGGTTAAAGGTAAGTTTTACACCTTAACCACAGCTTCCCTTATGACTGATGACATAGTCTTCACGCGCTTGGGGGCAAATGATCCGCTGTTTAACCTGCGCAGCGATGCAGGGTTAATGTTGCGTCGCAATGCGACGGACAACACCACGTTTGTGTCCGTTATCGAGCCCCACGGCAGCTACAGTCCGGTAACGGAATTGTCACTGGATCCAAACAGTAATGTGGCGGAGGTTAGACTGTTAATTGATAGCGATGCATACACAGCAGTGTCGATTAAAGACAAGCAAAATCAGGTCAGTCTGCTGCTGGTTGCTAACCAGAATGCATCGAAAGAAGCCTCACATAAATTAAAGATAGGTAAGAGAACAGTCCGCTGGCAGGGGCCCTATCATTTAGTTACCCAGTAGTTGGAATCGATAATATTGCAATAAAGCACGGAAAAGCCCGCGCTTTATTGCAATATCTTGTGTGGGCTATGCCTAGTGCTATCACCTTATTAGGATTATTTGTCTGCTTATAAGCCGATAGCGCATTTGTAGAGGAGCAAGTTTTAAAAGTGCTGTTTGGGGCGGAGTTTGAGGCTTATCTTTTGTCAGTGCGTCGCTGGCTATAAATTATGGTACCCATAAATCAGATCAATATTCAGTTCTATAAAACAAAGGTGGCCGAATTTATTCTTGGCTCCTTTGACGGCAAGCTCTGCCTGCTAGATTTTAGATATCGCCGCATGAGAGGGACTATTGATAAGCGGCTTCAAAAAGGTCTTGGCGCAGAATTTGTAGAGCGAGATAATGATATTTTGCAGATGGCTCGAACTCAGATCGATGAATACTTTCTCGGTAGCCGACAAGAGTTTGACCTGCCACTATTGCTGGTAGGCAGTGATTTTCAGAAGTCAGTATGGAATGGCTTGATGCAGGTTCCCTACGGCAGCACCAGCAGTTATTTGGAGTTGGCCCGGCAGGTTGATCAGGTGAAGGCCGTTCGCCCGGTGGCTGCGGCCAATGGTGCCAATGCCATTGCGATTATTATTCCTTGCCACCGTATTATTGGTTCAAATGGAGACTTGGTGGGCTATAGCGGTGGGTTACCGCTTAAAAAACGGCTGCTAAAGCTAGAGCAGGGCGCTACAGCAAAATATAGCACTGGCGATCTATTTGGTTAATTTTGCTGGCTAAGTTACCCTAATCACCTAATAACTCTAACAATTTCAATTATGGCCAAAACAGACGCTTTTATTCCCCTGGATTTTTCGCCTCAGGAAGAGACGGCTATGGCCCAGTCGGCACAGGCGTTTTATCAGCAAATGGCCAAGCGTCGTTCGGTGCGCGATTTCTCAGATCAACCTATTCCTCCCTCTGTACTCGAGCATGCCATTTTGGCGGCGGGCTCTGCGCCCAGCGGTGCCAATATGCAGCCCTGGCATTTTGCCGTGGTGCAGGATGCGGCGATTAAGAAAAAGATTCGACAGGCGGCTGAGATAGAAGAGCGCGAGCTGTATAAGCATCGCGCGTCGGAGGAGTGGCTCGATGCGCTGGCGCCCCTTGGCACCGATGCCAACAAACCCTTTTTGGAGACTGCCCCAGCGTTGATTGCTATTTTTCTGAAGAAATCCACTATTGATGAAGATGGCACCAAGCATAAGAATTACTACACGTCCGAGTCTGTGGGTATTGCGACGGGCATGTTAATTACGGCATTGCACCAGGCGGGGCTGGCGACTCTCACCCATACCCCCAGCCCTATGAAGTTTTTGAGTGAAATTCTTGAACGCCCCAGCCATGAGCGACCGTTTTTGCTGTTGGTGGTGGGTTATCCGGAAGAGGGTGCCTTGGTGCCGGATATTAAGCGCCTGCCGCTGAAGAAGATTGCCACCTTTTTGTAATAGGCTTTGGGGTTTTTATTGCGTTTGTATGGCATTCAAGGTCGTTTAAATCATGTAATAGCCCGCTAGACTTTGCCATAATGCACAGCTATTCAGCCCAATTATGGTTTTTGCAGCCTATGTCGCACCCAACTCAGCTAACCCACCTTAACGCCAGCGGCGAAGCCCATATGGTCGACGTGTCTGATAAAGCAGATACGGCTCGCACTGCTGTGGCCCAGTCGCAGGTCGAGTTAACCCCAAATATTGTGGCTGCTATTGCCGACAGCAGCCTACCCAAGGGCGATCTGTATGCCACAGCTAGAATTGCGGGTATTCAGGCAGCTAAAAAGTGCAGTGATCTGATTCCCCTGTGCCATCCATTGCCTCTATCCAAAATTACTCTGGATATTGCGCTGAAGGGCCAGACTATGGTCATTACCGCTCTGTGCAAAACCACGGGCAAAACCGGTGTTGAGATGGAGGCCCTAACGGCGGCCTCTGTGGCGGCGCTAACGGTTTACGATATGTGCAAAGGCATTGATAAAGGCATGGTTATTAACGCCACTAAGCTGCTCAATAAAACCGGCGGCAAGTCCGGCGACTGGTCTGCTGGGGCTTAATATGATCAAGCTATTGTTTTTTGGCCGCTTGGGCGATTTTGCTGAGGGTGTAGCGCCCAATATTGAAGCCAGGGCTGATTTAACGCCCGCCAAGATTCGTGATCAGCTGGCGGCAGACCATCCAGCTTTATTTGCCGAGCTATCTCAGCCTCAGGTGCTGATCTCGCTTAACCAGATGATTGTAGGTTGGGAGCAGCCGGTTTTCGATGGCGCTGAGCTGGCATTTTTGCCACCGGTCACTGGGGGTTAAAGGCTTATGAAACCCAGTATTCGTATTCAAACTGAAGACTTTGATCTCGGGGCAGAGTACCAGTTGCTGCGCCAGTTGGATGCTGCTGTGGGTGCGATAGTGACCTTTACCGGTTTGGTGCGCGACCTGGAAAAAGACAGTTCTATTAACTCACTGACATTGCAGCATTACCCTGGTATGACTGAGTCTCTGTTGCAGGAGATTGTGGATCAGGCTGCCGCGCGCTGGGACTTGATTGGCCTTACTGTGATTCACCGGGTGGGTAAGCTACTGCCCAGCGACCAGATTGTTTTTGTCGGTGTGGCCAGCCAGCACCGAGCCGATGCCTTTGAGGCGGCGCAGTTTGTGATGGATTATCTAAAGACCAAGGCGACCTTTTGGAAAAAAGTCGAACAGGATGGCCAGCAGCATTGGGTCGAGAGCAAAGATTCGGATCAGGCGGCCAGTCAGCGTTGGGCTAATGATGATTAATGTGGATGGGGTGATTCTGGCCGCAGGAAAGTCTAGCCGCATGGGGCGGGCCAATAAGGTGCTGGCCAATTTGGGGGGGCGTTCGCTGCTGGAGATTGCAGTGGAGAAAATGAGCCCTCAGGTGGATACTCTGGTGATTAATGGCGACCCGGCACTCTGTGGTGAGCAGGCGCTGGCTGATCGGATTGAGGGTTTCCAGGGGCCGCTGATGGGGCTCTATACCGCCTTGCTTAGCGACCAGCTTTCCGCTGCAGACTATTTGATGATGGTGCCCTGTGATGGGCCTTTTTTGCCAGACAACCTTGTTGCCAAGTTGCATCAGCAGATTGTGCAGGGGGATGCAGATATTGTCTGTGTGCGCTACCAGGGTTTTGCCCAGCCTACGTTTTCGCTGTGGCATAAGCGGGCACTGCCTGATATTGAGCAGGCGCTAATAGTGGAAAAAAATGGTGGCTTTAAGCCCTTGTTGCAGCGCTTAAATACTCTGTATCTGGACTGGCCTGAGCAGAACCCCAGCCCGTTTTTTAATATTAATACGCCACAGGATCTGGCGCTGGCTGAGACATTACTATGCCCTTAAATGACCAGCAGTTTATGCGCTATAGCCGCCACTTGCTGATGGATGATATTGGCGAGGCCGGGCAGGAAAAGTTGCTCAATGCCCATGTATTAATAGTGGGCATGGGTGGCCTAGGCTGTCCGGTGAGTCTCTATCTGGCGGCGGCTGGTATTGGTCAGCTGTCGATCTGCGATGGAGATACTGTCGATCAGAGTAATCTGCAGCGGCAGGTGCTCTATACCAGCGATGACTGTGGTAAGCCCAAGGTTGAATGCGCGCGGCAGCGGCTGAATAAGTTGAATCCCGAGGTGCAGATTAGTGTCTACGCTGAAGAAGTGACCGAGGAGATACTGGCAGTGGACTATAGTTTGGTGGTGGACTGCACTGACAATCTGGCCGCGCGGCAGCAGTTAAATGCTCATTGTTATCAGCGCGCAATTCCTTTGGTCAGTGCCTCGGCCCTAGGCTGGGAAGGGCAGTTGATGGCATTTGATTTTGGTCATAACGCCAGCCTGTGCCTTAACTGTATTATTGATCAAGATTCTGCGGAGCCGATGATGAACTGCGGTAATGCCGGTGTGGTTGGACCTGTGTTAGGCGCCATGGGTAGTTTGCAGGCGACTACTGTGATCAGGGTATTGCTTGGGTATTTTCAACAGCATGGTCAGGTTCAGCGCTATGATGGCAAGGCTGGACAGTGGATGGTGCTCAGGACCCGAGCAGATGAAGGATGTGCAGTCTGTGGATCAAAAAGTACTCAAACAAAACACCAAAACCAGGAGTAGTAACCAGTGGCTCATGACGCAACAGCCCCAAGACGTTTTGTCAAAATCGCGGTATTAACCGTTTCCGATACTCGCAGTCTGGACACCGACACCAGTGGTGCCTACCTGCAGCAGGCGCTCGAGGAAGAGGGCCATCAGCTGGCTGATCGCAAGCTGGTGATTGATGATGTGTATCAGATGCGCGCCATTGTCTCGGCCTGGATTGCGGACCCGGAGGTGGAGGTTGTTCTTACCACTGGCGGCACCGGCTTTACTGGTCGCGACAGCACGCCGGAGGCCCTGTCTCCATTATTTGATAAACATATTGAAGGCTTTGGCGAGCTGTTTCGGCAGCTCTCCTATGATGAGATAGGCACCTCTACGGTGCAGTCGCGCTGTTTGGCGGGGCTATCTAATAACACTGCTATCTTCTGCGTACCTGGCTCCACCGGAGCCTGCAAAACCGCCTGGAATGGCATTATTCGCCCGCAGCTGGACAGCACTTTTCAGCCCTGTAATTTTGTTCAACATGTAAGAAGAAAATCTCTCTGATGCTAACGGTTGCCAATGCTGTAGAAAAACTGATCGCCAAAGCTCGTCCGCTGGCCAATGACCGCCGTCGCGCTGGCCTTGAGTCCGTGCCTGTAACTGAGGCCCTGGGGCGAGTACTGGCCGCTGATCTGATCTCGACCATTGATGTGCCTCCGGCTGCCAACAGTGCAATGGATGGCTATGCGTACTGTGGGGCTGATGCCGAGGCTAATAATTTTGTGCTTCCTCTGGGGCAGCGCATTCCGGCGGGCACAGCACCTGCGTCATTAATGGTCTCAACGGCGGCGCGGATTTTTACTGGTGGAGAGATTCCTGCTGGTGCCGACCGGGTGGCAATTCAAGAAAACTGCAAAGAAGTGGATGGCTCTGTAACCCTGGATAAAAAAGCTGTTGCCGGGGCCAATATCCGTGCTCAGGGGCAGGATATTCAGGCTGGCGAGGTGATTTTAAAGGCTGGTACCAAATTGCGGGCTCAGGAGTTGGGGTTGTTATCTTCAGTGGGTGTTCCCTCAGTCAATGTTTTTAAGCCCCTTAAGGTGGCCATATTTTCTACCGGCGATGAGCTGGTTGAACCAGGCACGCCCCTGCAGCCGGGACAAATTTATAATTCCAATCGAGCGACGTTAATTGGGCTTATTGAGTCTCTGGGCATGATCCCTGTGGATCTTGGTGTGGTGCCTGATCGCCAGGAGGCGACCCAGCACGTGCTGAAAAAAGCTACCCTGCGGGGTGATGTGATTATCAGCGCCGGCGGTGTCTCTGTGGGTGAAGAGGACTATGTTAAGAAGGCTATAGATCAGTTGGGCACCATGGAGTTTTGGAAGGTGGCGATTAAGCCCGGCAAACCTCTGGCCTTTGGCTATGTGGATAAAACTCCCTTTATTGGACTGCCAGGCAACCCAGCTTCTGTATTTACGACCTTTATGATTCTTGCACGGCCATTTTTGCTGGCCTGTCAGTGCAGCCCCGTGACCATGCCCCAGCGACTTAAAACTGTTGCTCAGTTTTCTAAGGCTGGGGAAGAGCGTGAGGTCTACTTGCGCGGCCGTCTGGTGGATGAGGGTGTGGAGATTTACCATAACCAGAGTAGCGGGGTGCTTTCATCTGCCTGTTGGGGAGATGTCTTTGTGGTGCAAAAAAGTGGCGAATCCATAGAGCAGGGCGATATGGTTGATGTGTTACCCTATGCCCTGTAGCCACCTGCGCGGACTGAGATTAGTTTGAATTCCAATCATTTTTCAACGCCTTCGTTAACTGACTCCTTTGGCCGTGAGGTGAACTACCTGCGCCTGTCCGTTACCGATCGCTGCAATCTGCGCTGTACTTACTGCATGGCCGAGGATATGACTTTTCTGCCCAAGCAACAGATTCTGTCTCTGGAGGAACTGCGGGATACAGCAATAGCCTTTGTTGAGCTTGGTGTGCGCAAGATTCGTCTGACCGGAGGTGAGCCTCTTATCAGGCGCGATATATTAAAGCTAGTGGGTTCACTGGCCAGCCTGCCGGGATTGGATGAACTTACCATGACCAGCAATGGGGTTATGCTGCCGAAGATGGCACAGCCCCTAAAAGATGCTGGTCTGTCGCGGATTAATATCAGTATCGATAGCCTTAAGCCTGAGCGGTTTAAAGCGCTGACCAGGGTGGGTGATCTGGATGAGGTGCTGGCTGGTATCAGGGCAGCTGGTGCGGCTGACTTTAAACGCGTCAAACTCAATGCGGTTATTCTGGCAGGCTTTAACGATGATGAGGTGCTGGATCTGGCGCGCTTTGCAGTGGATAACCAGATGGATATTTCCTTTATTGAGGAGATGCCTCTGGGGGAAATATCCTCCCATAACCGCGCCAATACCAAGGTTAGCAGTGAGCAGATTCGCCAGCAGCTGGAGACCGAATTTAAGCTCAGGGACAGCGCCGAGACCACTGGCGGGCCATCCCATTATGCCAGAGTTGCCAACAGTGATTGCAAAATTGGTTTTATCTCACCCATGTCAAATAACTTCTGCAGCAGCTGCAACCGTGTGCGACTTACCGCTGAAGGGCGTTTGTTGCTCTGTCTGGGCAATGAACACAGCCTTGATCTGCGGGAGATTCTGCGCAGCTACCCCGGGGACAGTGAACGCCTGAAAACCAGTATTGTGCGAGCCATGGCGAATAAGCCCGAGCGGCATTATTTTGATGCAGAGCAAACCGATATTGTGCGCTTTATGAATATGACCGGGGGCTAAGCCCGGTGACCGAAATGTTTGTTCTTGCCTATGACTACTGGTTGCTGCTGGCTATTCTGGCTATGGCGGTACTCTATTCTTCGGTAGGCCATGGCGGTGCCTCTGGCTATTTGGCGGCCATGGCGCTTTGGGGGCTGGCCCCTGAAACCATGCGTCCGGCGGCACTGGCAATGAATATTGTAGTGACCTGCTGGTTGCTGTATCGCTTTAAACCCTACCAACTAATGCCCCATAAATTATTTTGGCCGCTGGTACTGGTCTCTGCGCCGATGGCCTTTGTTGGCGGCATGATCAGCATTGATGCCGCAGCCTATCGTTTGCTGGTGGGCGGGCTATTGTTGGTGGCGGCAGTGCGTATGCTGATGGTAACCAGAGCCGCAGAGGAAATTAAACAGCCGACGGTGAATATTATCTTGTTGCTGGGCGCTGTGCTGGGACTTGCCTCTGGCCTCACTGGCATCGGCGGCGGTATATTTTTAAGTCCGATACTGCTTATTTTTGGATGGTGTTCTATGCGCCAGAGTGCGGCAGTGGCCGCTGGTTTTATTCTGCTTAATTCTGTTGCCGGGCTGGCGGGTTACCTGGTGAGTGATCAGCTCTGGCCTACGGGAACAGGCTGGCTGTTGATCGCTGCGTTTACTGGCTGCCTGTTGGGTGCGGAGCTGGCATCCCACCGGGCTTCATCTCTTACATTGCAAAAGCTGTTGGCGCTGGTGCTGATTATTGCCTCATTAAAGATGGTTTATACCGCGCTGGCGTACCCTTGATTAAGGCTATTTTAGGCTTTTACTAGTACTGGAGTATGTTATTCTTCTGTGAAGTATAACTATTGAACTCGAGCCATTTCGCCAAGTAATGAATTCAATTATCAGTAATCAGGTGGCGTCGCCTTTTAGCAAGGGCCGTCAACACCAGCTTAAATTTCAGTCGATTCTGTCTGAGGCTGCACAGCTATTTAATTGGCAGGGGTCCCGGGCGACAACTCTTGCCGATATTGCAGGCAGCATGCAGCTGACTAAAACCTGCGTCTATTATTACGTCAAAACCAAAGAAGACCTTATCTATCAATGCTATGTCTCCAGCTGTGATATGTGGATGGATCGTGTGCAGCAGGCCAATCAACTGCCGGGCAATGGTGTAGAGAAAATCGTCTCAATGGTGAAAGGGCATTTTTATCAGTATATAGAGACATTGCAGGGCACCAGCCCCCATTTCGCGATGCTGACAGAGGTGTCTACTCTGGATAAGCAGCATGCCGATGATATCAAGCAGCGCTGGGCCGAGGTCTTTGCTGTCTGCCAGCAGATGGTGGAGCAGGGTATTGATGAGGGGTTGATTGAGGACCTGGATCCAGTGGTTATTGTTTCTGGTATTTTTTCAATTTTGCAATGGTTCCCGGTATGGCTCAATCGCTCCCATGCGGCAAACCCTGAACCGGTTATCGATGGGGTGCTGGATATTATGGTCAATGGCCTGTCTGCTCAGAGGCATCAGTTTGAGGCTATCCGGTTTCCCCAGCTTAGTCATCTATCTCTGGACAGCTTTGATCGGGACTTTCAGAACCTGCTTAAGCGGGAAGCTTTCTATCGGGTTGGGTCGATTTATTTCAATCAGAAAGGTTACAAAGGCACCTCTCTTGACGAGATTGCCAGTTCTCTGGATGTGACCAAAGGTGCTTTTTATTATCATATAAAAAATAAAGAAGAGCTGTTATACCAGTGTTTTAATCGCACCCTTGATGTTGAGGGTTCGCTGCTGGGTAATGCCGGTTCAGTGCAGGGTACTGGTCTGAAAAAAGTCGAACTGTCCCTGCGCTATCTGTTTAATGTGCAGTTCAGTGAGCAGGGGCCATTGATTCGTTATCGCGCCTTGCCATCATTGGATGAAGAACACCGTAAAGATATTTTAAAAGCGACCAAGGCAAACAGTAAGATTCTTGGTACCTATATTGCCCAGGGTTTTGACGATAGCTCTCTGCGCAAAATTGATGTGGATATTGCCCAGAACGTTCTCTCTGGTGCGGTTGAGGCGAGCCCGGATCTGGCCGAATGGATGGACGATATTGAAGCTCCTGAATTATCCGCAGCCTACTTTCATCTGTTTATCAATGGCCTGTCGCGGCGGTAATAAAAATTACAATAATAAGAGTGAGCTATGCACAGTTTTTTATTTAATACAGTTTCAGATGTGCTGTCCGGTCCCGGTACCTCTGGACAGTTGGGAGAAATGGCTGCGGCCATGGGTATCGAGCGGCTGTTTGTGGTTACCGATCCGGGGATTATTCAATTTGGTCTTTTGCAACAGGCAGTCGAGAGCCTTGAGACAAATAATATTGCCCTGCATATCTACTCCGATATTGTTGCCGACCCGCCTGAATCTGTTGTTATGAAAGCGATGCATGCGGCTCAGGACTTTGGCTGTGATGGGGTGATTGGTTTTGGCGGCGGCAGCTCTATGGATGTGGCCAAACTGCTAGCTGTGCTGATTAAAGGCGAGCAACAGCTGGCAGATATTTATGGTGTCGACCAGATTACTGGTGGCCGCCTGCCATTGATTCAGGTGCCCACTACAGCGGGCACTGGCTCGGAAGCCACTATGGTGTCAATTATTACCACCGGTGAAACTACCAAAGCTGGAGTGGTCAGCCGCACATTGTTGGCGGATAAAATTATTCTTGATGCTGCTCTGACCACTGGTCTGCCTCCAGCAGTTACAGCGGCTACTGGTATAGATGCAATGGTCCATGCCATTGAAGCTTTTACCAGCAAACGTTTAAAGAACCCATTGTCAGATATGCTTGCCCGCGAGGCCTTGAGGCTGATGGCGGGTAATATTGAAACCGCGGTTAAGCAGGGCGATAACCTGGAGGCGCGCAGTGCCATGCTGCTGGGTGCTATGCTCGCGGGTCAGGCTTTTGCCAATGCGCCGGTTGCCGCTGTGCATGGGTTGGCCTATCCATTGGGGGGTAATTATCATATTCCCCACGGGCTGAGTAATTCTCTGGTGCTGCCCCATGTGTTGCGGTTTAACGCCCCTGAGGCTGCGGATCTCTATGCCCAGCTTGCGCCGATTATTTTGCCCGGGCAGCAGTTGCCGGATGACTCCATTGCTGTAACCCAGATACTGGCCGATTACTTTTTGGCTCTGGCTGAAGACCTTGGGTTGCAGACAACTTTACGGCAGATGAATATCCCCGAAGCGGATTTATCCATGCTTGCCCAAGAGGCCATGTTGCAGCAGCGGCTGCTGATCAATAACCCCCGTGAGCTGACGCTGGACGATGCGCTAGCTATTTATCGACAGGCATTTTAATGATGAACCATGCAGATCAGCGCTCCGGCTATAGATACTTTGCGGATATCACCAGTCGCTGGATGGACAATGATATTTATGGCCATGTTAATAATGTGGTCTATTACAGTTACTTTGATTCTGTGGCTAACCAATACCTGATTGATAAGGGCGGGCTGGATATTCACAGTGCCAATGTTATTGGTTTTGTGGTGGCGTCGAGCTGTGAATATAAATCTTCGGTGGCCTATCCGGATTTGCTCGAAGCCGGATTTAGGGTAAACCGGTTGGGTAATAGTTCAGTGGAATATGGCATTGGTATTTTTAAGAAGGGGGCTCAGGCAGCCTCTGCCCATGGTACTTTTACCCATGTTTTTGTTGATCGTGAGACGGATAAATCAGTGCCGATTCCGCAGCAGATAAGAGCGGCTCTGGAAGCGGTTTCTGTAGCTATTTAATTCAAGACAGAAATAATAAATTAAAAATCTGGAATATTTATGGATATTAACAATCAAATCGTGGTTGTGACTGGTGGTGCTAATGGCATTGGTCGTGCACTCTGTGAAAAGTTTGCCGCAGCTGGTGCCAGAGTGGCAGTGGTGGATTTGGATATGGACTCTGCCACTAGAGTGGCTGCGGAGATAGATGGTATCGCCCTGGCCGCTGATGTTGGTGTCGAGGCGGATATTCAGTCTCTGGTAAAAGCCACCGAAGAGCAGCTTGGGCCGATTGATATTTTTGTTTCCAATGCAGGTGTTTCATACAGCGATGCCCCGGGTTGGATGGCTGCCTCTGCTGCCAATGAACATTGGATGAGCAGCTGGAATATCAATGTTATGGCCCATGTGTTTGCCGCTCGCGCTGTGGTGCCGAGCATGATTAAGCGCGGCGGTGGCTATCTGGTTAATGTTGCCTCTGGTGCCTCTCTGTTGTGTCAGATCGGTGATGCGGCCTATTCAACAACCAAGACTGCGGCGGTTGGTTTTGCTGAGTCGCTGGCGATTACCCATGGCGATCACAATATTAAAGTCTCTGTGGTTTGCCCGCTGTATGTGGCTACTGCCATGACGGAAGGGGGCCGGGGTGTGAGTGGTCAGGATAGAGTAATGACCGCAGATGAGGCTGCAGATGCGGTGTTTGCGGGAATGGAAGCCGAGACCTTTATGATTCTGCCCCATGCCGAATTGGCGACCTATGCGGAGCGCAAGAATGCTGATTATGATCGCTGGTTGAAGGGGATGCGTCGTATGCGTCAGGGTTTGCTGGAGCAACATCCTGATTATGCTTACAAGGTGTAAGTGATTTTTAGTATGGGTTATTTCGCTGCAATTTTCGGTCTGCTGATGGGTTTATCCTGGCAGGCTAGCGGCATTGATTATGATTCCTATGATGAAGATGTAGCGGCGTTGTTGTGGGAATATCAGAATGAAGCTGAGGAGGAGTCTTCCCAGGCTGAGGGCTCTTTATCGGCTGAGGGCTCTTTACCAGCTAAAGGCTCTATCAAACCCTCAGTACTGGTTTTTAATGATGTCGCCGACAGCGATACTCTGATTGATTTTGAAACTGGTTTGGTGATTGTGCGGGCGACCACAGTTGAGCGTCTGCGGGAATCAATTGTCGATGTGCTACTGACGCAAATTGACCCTGCGGTGATTGATGCAAAAACCGCCCGTGATTTTGGTCTGGTAAACAGTAAAACCAACCGGCCATTTTTCTGGAAACAGATTGTCGATCAATATGGCAAGCCAATTGCGAAGCCCTGGCGGGCACAGAGTTTTGCTGAGCATCTGACCCGCAATCCCCGCAAGCAAAATGGCCGCTTTAGCATAAAGATTAATATGGTCGAGGAGCATAAAGATATTGCCGGGGGCAAATATATCAAATATGCCAGAGCCGCTTCCCGCGATCACAATGTGTCCCTGTCAATGATGATGGCCATTATGGAAACCGAGTCCTCTTTTAATCCCCTGGCGCGTTCGAGATCCAATGCGCTGGGGTTGATGCAAATAAAACCCGATACTGCAGGGCGAGATTATTTTTCCATTATCAAGGGCTACAGGCATACGCCCAGTTCGTCGTATCTATATAAACCGGCGAATAATATTGAGGTGGCGGCGGGTTACCTGCATATTCTGCAGACCCGTTATCTAGCTGGTATCAAGCATCCGAAAAAACGCGAGTACGCGATGATTTCAAGCTATAACGGCGGTGCTGGAAATCTGTGGCGCAGTCTTGATAGAAGGGGCAACAAAACCAAGTCTCTGGCGCGGATCAATAAAATGTCGGTGCGCCAGTTTTATTGGTTTTTGACCAACAGGCATATCCGCAGAGAAACCCGGGATTATCTAAAAAAAGTCAGTAGCAAACAGCAAAAATATATCAATTTGTAACTGTCTATTATCAGGTTAATCCTTATGCAAGCGGATTAACCCTTCTTGAATAGTGCTGGCAACCAACCGCCCATCGCGACTGAAGAACGAACCTCGACTCAGGCCTCTGGCATGGCTGGAGCGTGGGCTGTCCATCACATAGAGCAACCATTCGTCGGCGCGGAAGCTATCGTGAAACCAAATACAGTGATCCAGAGAGGCTGGCTGGAATTTGGGGTTCATAATGCTTACCCCATGGGGCAACAATGAGGTGCCCATCAGGCTGAAGTCTGAGGCATAGGCCAAAATAGCATGGTGCAGGGGCTGATTATCCTGCTCCGCCAACTCTGCTATGGAGCCGCTGGCTTTGATCCAGATCTGCTGTTCCGGTTTGCGGCTGCTGGGGTTGGCGTAATCGATGGGGTCTACCGAGCGCATTTCAATAGGGCGAAATGAGGGGCGGTGTGCTGCGGCTCTTGCACTGGTTTTATCACTGCGTTCGGCAATCAGTTTTTGCCAGCGCTCATTGTCATCTCCAAGGCCTTCTGGCCCTCCACAGTCAGGCATGTCGGCCTGATGATTCAACCCTTCCTCAGCCACCTGAAATGATAGCTCAGTATTGAAAATGGCTTTGCCACGCTGGGAGCCAACTACCCGGCGTGTGGTGAATGAGCCGCCGTCACGGATACCATCGACCTGATAGAGAATAGGCACTGAGGGGTCTCCGAGGCGCAAAAAATATGCATGCTGGGAATGCACCATGCGATCTTCTGGCACAGTATCCTGGGCTGCCCGCATGGCCTGGGCAAATACCTGACCGCCAAAGACTCGCTTGTTGCCGCTCTTGGGGGTTTGGCCGCGGTAGATATTTTCATCGATCTTCTCCAATGAAAGAGTATCCAGAAGTTGCTGTAGTGCTTGGCTCATGCAGTTGTTGTCCTGAGTTCAATTGTGATGTGGGGTGTTTCGATAATTTTCCGGATTATAGCCCAATGCCGGTACTTTATCTGATTACAGGTTACCCGGTCGACCTGGGTTGTATTGGCTTGGGAAATAACGGAATTTAGTCCGCCAATACTTGAAAGGAACAATAACATACTGTAAGTTCAATTTTCGATTTTTCCTGATGCATCGCAGTACAGGCAACAGTTATTCAGGCTAAAAAACTTAGCGATAATTAAAAAGTAACTTAAAAAGCAGGAGCCCAATGTGAGTGATTTAAACACTTTCCGCCAGGAAACCAGAGACTGGCTAGAGGAGAACTGTCCCCCAACTATGCGTAAACCCGCCAAAGGTGGTGAGGAGATGTGCTGGGGTGGGCGTAACTTTAAGTTTGCCAGTGAAGAACAGAAACAATGGATGGAGCGCATGGGCGCCAAAGGCTGGACGGCGCCAGATTGGCCCACCGAATATGGCGGCGGTGGCCTGGATAAAGCCGAACATAAAATTCTCAAAGAAGAGCTGGGGCGCATTAATGCCCGCTCACCTCTGGATAGCTTTGGTATTTGGATGATTGGACCGGCGCTGCTGAAGTTTGGTTCAGAGGCATTAAAGCAGCAGCATCTGCCGCCCATTATTCGTGGTGAGATTCGCTGGTGTCAGGGCTATTCCGAGCCCGGAGCTGGTTCTGACCTGGCGGGTCTGCAGTCCAAAGGTGAGGATATGGGTGACCATTTTATTGCCAATGGGCAAAAGGTCTGGACCTCCTATGGTGATAAGGCGGACTGGATGTTCTGCCTGCTGCGCACAGATTCAGAAGCCAAGAAACAGATGGGTATCAGTCTGGTGCTGTTTGATATGGAAACCCCCGGGGTGACGCCAAAGCCCATCAAGCTGATTTCTGGTAGTTCACCGTTCTGCGAAACTTTCCTTGATGATGTTCGTGTTGAGAAAGATCAGGTTGTCGGTGAAGTGAATCAGGGCTGGACCATTGCCAAATATTTGCTTACCCATGAACGGGAAATGATTGGCGGCATGGGCATGACGGATGTTGGTTCTCAAACTCTGGGACAGATTGCAGCCAAGGCTCTGGGTGTCGAGCATGGCCGTATGAACAACCCAATATTGCGCGCTGAAGTCGCCAAATGGGAAATTGACGGCGCCTGTTTTGCCTTGACGGCAGAGCGCGTTACAGACGAAGTCAAATCTGGCCATGGCGTAGGTGCTACCTCAGCCATGCTCAAGTACTACGGTACCGAGCTTAACAAACGCCGCTTTGAAACATTGCTCAAGGTTAATGGCAGCGATGCCATGGTGTGGGAAGGTGAGGCTTCCAATGAAGGCTGGCTGCCGCGCACCTGGCTGCGCACCAAAGGTAATTCCATTGAAGGCGGAACCTCAGAGATTCAGCTCAATGTGATCGCTAAAAATATCCTCGGCCTGGGCTAGTAATGCTGCGCAAGCACTAACAGAATTTAAAGGTACAGAATCATGGCATTAGTATTAAACGAAGAGCAGCAGATGCTCAAAGAATCAGCCCAGGGTTTTCTGGCTGAGTTCGCTCCTGTTTCAGAGCTGCGCAAGCAGCGGGATGCTGGCAGTGAAACTGGATATGCGGGCAATCTCTGGGGCCAGATGGTCGATATGGGTTGGGCAGCGATTTTGGTTCCCGAAGCCTATGGTGGTTTGGAGTTTGGTCATGTTGGCATGGGTCAGATTGTTGAGCAGACCGGCCGCACATTAACCGCCTCACCATTGTTTGCTACTGGGGTATTGGGTGTAACAGCTATCAATGGGGCGGGCAGCGAAGAGCAAAAAACTGAATTACTTGGCGCCATTGCCGGCGGTGAAATCACCACGGCTCTGGCCGTTGATGAAAAGGCTCATCATGCACCGGCGCAAGTCAGTATGGCGGCCACTAAACAGGGTCAAGGTTACAGTCTCAATGGCCATAAATGTTTTGTCGCTGATGGCGGCACTGCGGACAAGCTAATTGTGGCGGCACGTACCTCCGGTGAAGCGGGTGATATGCAAGGTATTAGCCTGTTTATTGTCGATCGTGCAGCGTCGGGCGTTGAGGTTGAGCGCACAGCAATGACCGATGGTCGTAACTATGCCAATATTAGTTTTAATAATGTTGAGGTGGCTGAAGCTGCATTGCTGGGTGAAGAGGGCAAAGGCTTTAGGGCCCTGTCTGCCACTCTGGATGCGGGCAATGTGTATCTGGCAGCTGAGTTGTTGGGTATCGCTCAGGAGAGCTTTGACCGCACCTTGCAGTACCTTAAAGAGCGCAAGCAATTTGGTGTGCTGATTGGTTCATTCCAGGCGTTGCAGCACCGTGCTGCGGACTGGTGGAGTCAGGTTGAGCTGTGCAAGTCTATTGTGCTAAAGGCACTGCAAGCTATGGATGCAGCTGATGCCAAGGTTCCGGCACTGGCCAGTATTGCCAAAGCCAAGCTGAGTGAAGTGGCTGAGCTGGCGACCAATGAAGCCATTCAGATGCATGCGGGCATTGGTATGACCGACGAATATGAGATTGGCTTTTTTATAAAACGGTCGCGTCCGGCCCAGACATTGTTTGGCGATAACAGTTACCATACGGATCGTTTTGCTCTGCTTAACGGGTATTGAGAGAGCAAAATTTACTATAGCCGCCTCTGTAAAAATTAAAAACAATTAAGGAATATAACGATGGATTTAGGTATTAGCGACAAGGTCAAACCCATACTTGAGGAAGTTAAGCATTTTATTGATACCGAGATTCTGCCTCTGGAGCACGAGTATCACGGAGAGGTCTCCAAAGGTGATCGCTGGACTTTTACCGAGCGCCAAACTGAAATTCTGGAATCACTTAAAGCTAAGGCTAGGGCCAAGAATCTGTGGAATTTCTTCCTCACTCATTTTGAAGGTGGCCATGGTTTAAATACTGTTGAGTACGCCTACATAGCACAGGAAACCGGCCGCTCTCACCTCGCTCCGGAAGTGTTTAACTGTGCTGCCCCGGATACCGGCAATATGGAGGTGTTGGCCCGTTACTGCACAGAAGAGCAAAAAGAGACCTGGTTAAAGCCATTGCTGGCGGGCGAGATTCGCTCGGCCTATGCCATGACTGAGCCAGCGGTGGCTTCGTCTGATGCGACGAATATTTCCATGTCCTGTGTTGCCGATGGCGACGAATGGGTACTTAACGGTGAAAAAATCTGGATCTCTGGTGCCGGTGACCCGCGCTGCAAGATAATGATTGTAATGGTCAACACCAACCCCGGTGGCCCCCGCCATGCACAGCACAGCCAGATACTGGTTCCTTTTGAGACCCCTGGTGTGAAGAATCTGCGCCCCATGGAAATCTTTAATATTGATGATGCGCCCCATGGCCATATGCATATGCGCTTTACCGATGTCCGGGTACCCAAAGAAAATATGATCCTCGGTGAAGGCCGCGGTTTTGAAGTGGCTCAGGGTCGTTTGGGGCCTGGTCGTATCCACCACTGCATGCGCTCACTGGGTCTTGCTGAAGCTGCTCTTAAACTGATGTGCGAACGCTCGTTAACCCGGGAGGCCTTTGGTCGCCCTCTCGCCAAGCTGGGTGCTAATGGCGATATTATTGCCCAGGCCCGTATTGATATCGAAATGACCAGACTGCTGTGTTTAAAAGCGGCCTGGTTAATGGATCACGAAGGCACAGATGCGGCTCAGCCCTTTATCTCAATGATTAAGGTTGCAGCGCCTAATATGGCATTGAAAATTATCGATGAAGCTATGCAGATGCATGGTGGTATTGGTCTGTCACAGGATACGCCACTGGCGACCTGGTATGGCGCGCAGCGCACCTTGCGCTTTGCCGATGGCCCGGATTCCGTTCACCGTATGGTGATTGCCCGTCGCGAACTCAGTCAATACAGATAGGAGAACGACTATGACTATTAGATACGATGGACAGGTTGCAATAGTGACTGGCTCAGGCAATGGTCTGGGCCGTTCCCACGCGCTGGCACTGGCCGCACGTGGTGCCAAGGTATTGGTCAATGACCTTGGTGGCAATGTTAATGGTGTTGGCGGTTCAAGCGATGCTGCTATGGAAACCGTTGCCATGATTGAAGCCGCTGGCGGTGAAGCTATTGCCAATGGTGCCAATGTGGCGAAGATGGATGAAGTTGAAGCCATGGTTACCCAGGCCGTTGAGAAATGGGGCCGGGTAGATATTCTGGTCAACAATGCCGGTATTCTGCGGGATAAAAGCTTCGCCAAAATGGGTGTGGATGATTTTCAGCTGGTAGTTGATGTGCATCTGATGGGCTCCGCCAACTGCTCCAAAGCGGTCTGGGAGTTAATGCGCGAGCAGGGTTATGGTCGTATTGTTATGACCACGTCTTCAAG